>ERZ1049444.2321-NODE-2321-length-12703-cov-39.415876_pt1 | contig 12703 bp, 9 predicted proteins | sample MGYA00383101_ERZ1049444 | MGnify/ENA primary metagenome ERZ1049444 (study PRJEB29581, sample SAMEA5548371) | metagenome | biome: marine; feature: coastal; material: water | depth 50 m | study: Short-term variability in the microbial, nano- and picoplankton...
CCCTCCTCCATCACCAATCACCAATCACCAATCACCAATCACCAATCACCAATCACCAATCACCAATCATTCATAGCCTCCAATGTTGTATCATGACAACTCGAAACAGGGTACTGCATTAAATGAATAGGGAAAACAGCCAGTCAGTCATCAAAAATTTGCAAGCGATCTCCGCAACGTTCGCAAAAGACACTGCGGAGCGCCAGACACGTCGAGAACTGGACCCGGCAGATTTTGAGCAACTTGCAGAGGCTGGGTTTCTGCTCACTGGGGTGCCTGCAGAACAGGGCGGGCTATGGCGAGGAATAGCGGAAAGTGTCAGAGACTATACAACGATGGTGCGAACCCTTGCCCATGGAGACCCCTGTGTTGCACTTGTCGCGACAATGCATCCAGCAGTAATGGTCTACTTCCTGGGCTGTGAACAGGTCAACGATGCGCCCCAAGCGTGGCTTGCTCAACGCCAGTCCGTCATTGAGCTAGCACGAAATCACTGGTGGGGAACTGTCACTTCTGAACCCGGTTCCGGCGGCGACATGTTAAAAACTAAAACTGCGGCGAAGAAATCAGCTGATGGCATCGATACCAGCTACACAATTAGTGGCAACAAACATTTTGGCAGTGGTTCCGGACACGCCGACTACATGATTACAACCGCGAGGCGTAAAGGAGCAGAAGGACCGGACCTATTTTATTTGAAGATCAAGGATGAGCCCTGGGATGGCTCTACAGGGTGCACGCTTGCATCTGCCTGGGATGGGATTGGAATGACCGCGACCCAGTCTCATGCTTTCAGATTTGAAAACTTCCCGGCGACTAAAACAATCACTTCAGAATTATTAGGCAAGGTTTCACCGATCACTGCAGTCATAGGGAACTTACTTTTTGCAGCTGTTGCAATGGGTATAGCTGACAATGCGCTCTCCTTTGCGAAAGAAAAACTCAAAGGCAAATTGCAGAATATGCGCGCTTACGAACGTATCGAATGGAACCGTTGCAGGAACGAGATCTGGCTTGCACAACAGGCTTTCGATGGCGCAGTTAGAGCAGCAGAAGCATCCGGAGTATCCGCGGGCCAAGCCGCAATCAGATGCAAGATCACTGTATCTGAGTTACTGGAGTCTGCGCTGACGAAAATGAGCATTGTGGTTGGAGGTGCAAGCTTTGCTAAAGGGATGCCGCTCGCGCAATGGAATCAAGATGTCAGGGCGCTTGGCTTTCTGAGGCCGCCCTTGCCCTTCGCACATGATCTGATATTCGATATGGACACAGACGACATCTAATCAAGCAAAACACGATGTTAACCAAATAGCTGCTTGTAGGTTTGTGCGAAATACCGCATTTCTTCGGGCTTTTGAAGGCTAACGCGTGACCATTTCAGATAGGGGGGAAAAGGCCGACCGGAGATAATGCCTTTTTCTTTCAATTTGCCATTAATTTCCTCTACTGCCCGCCCTGTTTCAAAGAAAACAAAGTTCGCATGGGATTTGGTCGTTCGAAGACCAAGGTCCTTGATCATCTCTTCCATAATTAATTTCGATTCACGAGTTTTCCTGCGGGTGAAATTCTGAAACTCAGTATCTTTATAGCTTGCAGCAGCGCCTGCAAGCCCAAGCACATTCATTTGACCCGTCTGAATTTGAGACAGCTTTTTCAAAAGATCAACGTGACCGAAGCCAAAACCCACCCGCAACCCGGCCATACCGTGAATCTTAGAAGCTGTTCGGGTGACGATAAGATTCTTTTGACCGGCACGAACAAGATCAATCATCGAACCATAAGACGGGTCTTCAACATACTCGTAATAAGCCTCGTCGACAAAGACCATGCACTTTTTAGAGACTTCCTTTACAAAGTCTTCAAGTTCCTTTTTTGCCAAAATAGAGGGAATCGGGTTATTTGGATTCACGATATAGACAATTTTTGTGTCCTTGCGCATCGCTTTTTTCATTGCTTCCAGATCTATTCCGAGGTTGTCGGCTACCGGTACCTTTATAATTTCAGCGCCATTACTCTCCGCAAAACGGACCAAATCATGGTAGGTCGGATCCGCGCAAACAACTGAACCCTTCGTCATAGCTACCATCAAACCTGCAGCTTTGAGTAATTCACCGGACCCAGACCCAAGTATGACGTTTTCCGGCGGCAAATCATGCAGATTTGTCATCACCTCCATCACCCGTTGCCGTGGGCCACTACTATAATGACCTGCCTGATCAAATGTATTCTGAATTGCACGCAAAGCAACCCGGGATACACCATAGGGGTTCTCATTGAAATTAGCTCTAATGACATGGTTTGGTGGGAGAATCAGTGGACCGGGTTTCGACTCCATGACAGCTTGCAGCGGACTTGAAGCCAACATACTTGCGCCCCCAATAGCGCCCATGCCCTTCAAAAATCGTCTTCGACTAAACGGCGCTTCAACAGAAAAATGCTTAGGCCGACTCGAGCGGCCTGATGCTTGAGAAAGGGTTACTAGGCCTTCTAATGTCCGTGTTGAAAGGTCCAAAGCTCCAGACATTCCTCTACTCCAATAGTCGATATTTGCTGGCAGCATACCCGAAGAATCCTGTTCATATCCAGCGTGCTATCGCGTGAAGCGTTAAATCGGGTCCTACCGAAAACGGCGCAAGTCAGTTAAGCGCTGTTTTAACATTTAACGCACTATCCATTCATCTGCCCATTCATCTGCCCATTCATCTGCCCATTCATCTGCCCATTCATCTGCGTCAATTACCTTAAGCATAAAAGAGAAAACCCAGCCGGACACCATCAGTATCGCTTATATCGCTACTAAGTCATTGTTTATTATATGTTTATCAGTGAAATCGCTAAGGTTCTATTCATCTTTCCCAAATTTAATTATGGAGACTTCTTCACTTTTCTTTTATAATTCCTCAACTTTATGAATAAAACTGGTTCGATGCTAATTTCTCGAAGCTTACTAATAGGTCTGTCATTACCACTCTTCATCTGTCTGATTACACTGAATCAGGCGATACTAGGGAAGAATTCCTCCGCGCGCGGCACACCATCCAGCCAGCACGCTCTGATTGAATCTCCCCTCGCCAGCCCGAGCGCAAGGCGCTCGAAGACAGAGGTTCACGTCTTTCATCCCCGCCCAGTCATGATTGGTGATGCCAGCCGCTACTCACCTCCGGATTTTTCTACTTTCAAAAGTACAGAGGCAAAAAAGCAGGCTTTTTACACGTATTTGCTGCCAAAAATCCATATGGCTAACCAGGAAGTCATGTTTGAAAGAAAGTGGTTGACCGCACTATCGCAAAATCTTGCTCAAGGCATCTATCCTACAGATGAAGAACTGCAAGCATTGGATCGCATAGAAAAAAGGTACGCCGTCAAGACAAACCAATTTGTTGCTATTCAGGAAAGACTTGCTGCCATGTTGTCCCGCGCTGATATTGTCCCGGCCTCTCTGGTCATCGCTCAAGCGGCAAAAGAATCCGGTTGGGGCACTTCGAGATTTGCACTTCAAGGGAACAACTACTTTGGCATCTGGTGCTTTACTCGTGATTGTGGTCTCACACCAAGACGGCGCGATAATGACCGTTCCCACGAAGTGGCTACCTTTGATTCGGTCGAAGATGGTGTTCGTTACTATATCCGGACGATCAACTCCCACGTTGCTTACGCTGACCTGCGAAATATGCGGGCAACTGCAAGGCGCCAGGATACGCAGGTTTATGGGGATAAACTGGCTAAAGGATTGGTCTCGTACTCAGAAAGAGGGATGCTTTACGTCAACGAAATTCGTTCGATGATTCAGCACAACCAGCTGAATCGATTTACCCGTATTTACAGCGCCTAACAAAAAATTTAACGCAAAAAAAGAGACCCTACCGATGACAATGTCAAAGATAAGGTCCCTGTTTTGGATTTTGGCCGGGACAACTTCCGCGAAACCCTAAGATTTCAACTTCCGTCGCTTGGTCTATCCAACCTCGCCCCCTGCCCGAAGGCCCTGTCCGAAGACAATTTGGGTGGCTCAGCTTCGGCCCGATGCTCCTTCGCTCCGGTAAACCGGTTGAGATTTCCTTTACAGGTCACCTCTGCGTTTTCACATTCAGACCATGGCAGCCTGACGCTTCTTCCCTTTGCGCATCTCGCGACACACGCCGTTCAGATTTTCCTTCTCCACCTCCACCAGCTGATAAATCAACCTGCTTTGGCGTTTCTTGCTTCCCTTCAACATGGAGCCCGAAAGCTCTGCTGTATCCGTTCCACCTTCTCGACCCGTCCCCGGAGGGTTGGCCTTTCTGGTCCTTCCCCTATTCGCACTCACCCGAGGGTGCTGCGATCAGAGATTTGCCAATTCTGCCTGACTCGATCGGGTTGCTAAACGTCTGAAGCACCAATCTCGCCGTTGACTCGCGGAGTCGTTATTTTAAGACGCCTTGCTACGTCCTCACCAATCGGGTCGATCGCCTCGATTGATAGATACAGACAAATTATTTTAGCTACTCCTCCAAAGAGGCTTTCGCCGTGCAACTTCTTTTGCATTGCAAATGAAGTTGCTACAATTCACCCTTCAGCCGCACTTGCCTGCGCGACCTCGACCCGGCATAGGTCTTGCGGTATCTAGCGTTCCTGCTCCCCGTTTCCGGCTTGCCGGTCTTCCTCAACCGTTGTACATAGATTATCACCATGGGATTATAATACTAATGAAACGATTGCAAGCAGCGGTGGATAGCCTGTGGATAACCTTGTGATAAGCAGGTAATAACCGGCAATAGTTTTTTAAACCAGAGAGATTTCGACTTCCGAACGGCCTATCTCTTTGATTAACATACATTTTACCAAACATGAGATCACTTCATACAGAGAAAACAACAAAAACCGATGATTAGAAAATCATGAATAACACACTCAGCACCCCCTTATGGCAGCCATCCGCACGGCAAGTCTCTGAAACGAACCTTGCTAAATTTACTAAGGACCTCAAGCTCCCTAACGACTATACTATTCTTCACGCTTGGTCAGTCGACTACAAAGATTTGTTCTGGCGCGCGGTCTGGAAACATTGCAAAATCGTTGGCGACATCGGCTCCGATCGCGTGCTTATCAACGAAAATAAATTACTTGAATCAACATTCTTTCCTGACGCAACACTTAACTTCGCCGAAAATCTTTTGCATAACAGGGGCAATCAGCTTGCCATCATTTCTCACTTAGAAAATGGCGAGCAGCACAGACTCACCCGAAACCAGCTGTTAGAACAGGTTCACGCGCTGTCTTCACAATTCAAAAATTTCAACCTAGAAATGGGTGATCGAGTTGCGGCATTTATGCCAAACACCCACGAGACAGTCACCACAATGCTGGCTGCAACAACATTAGGAGGCACATTTACATCATGCTCACCAGACTTTGGCGCCAACGGCGTTGTCGATAGATTCAGCCAGACCTCGCCTAAAATACTGGTGGCAACAAGCGGGTACACTTACAACGGAAAATTTATCAGTAGTCTGCCTACAATTATCGAAGTCTGCGAGCAGGTACCATCAATCGAACATCTCATTCTGGTGACTTCCCTGGACAACGGCACAACAACCCGCAACACCGACATTGAAAAATTGTTAGCACAACTTACTTGTCAGGTTCATTATTATGCTGAGCTTATCGCAACACAAGCTGTTGGCCCGCTCGAATTCACCAGAGTTCCATTTAATCACCCGCTGTACATCATGTATTCGTCAGGCACGACCGGCACACCTAAATGCATTGTTCACGGTACTGGGGGCACGCTGATTCAACACCTAAAAGAGCACCAACTTCACGTGGACGTAAAACCGGGAGATCGGTTGTTCTATTTCACGACCTGCGGTTGGATGATGTGGAATTGGCTTGTGTCGGGGCTAGCTTCGGGTGCAACGCTAATTCTGTACGATGGCTCACCCACTTTTCCCGAACCGCAGCGACTGTGGGACCTGATCGACAGTGAGCAGATCAACATATTTGGCACCAGTGCCAAGTACATTGCTTCGATGGATAAACTCGGCATCAAACCCCGTCTCAGCCACGACCTCGGCAGTTTACGCACTGTTTTGTCTACAGGCTCACCTCTGTCAGACGAAAGCTTTCACTATGTTTATCGGGATGTAAAAGAGGATATGTGCCTATCTTCTATTTCAGGGGGAACAGACATCGTTTCCTGTTTTGCTCTGGGCAACCCTTCCCTACCTGTTTATGCGGGGGAACTTCAATGTGCAGGACTTGGCATGGATGTCGATGTCTTCGACGAAAATCAAGAATCACTTCGCCAACAAAAAGGTGAGCTGGTATGTAAAAGCCCATTCCCTTCGATGCCCGTTGGCTTCTGGAATGATAAAAATGGGTCAAAGTACCACGATGCTTATTTTGCACGTTTTGCGAACATCTGGGCGCACGGAGATTTCGCCGAAATGACTGAAAACAATGGCCTTGTTATCCACGGCAGGTCCGACGCCATACTCAACCCGGGCGGCGTGAGAATAGGCACAGCTGAAATTTATCGTCAGGTTGAAAGGGTCGAGGGGGTCATTGATAGTATTTGCGTCAGTCAGGACTGGGAAGAGGATGTCAGGGTTATACTGTTTGTCGTCCTAACCCAAGGTCGTACGCTTGACGATGAACTCATCATGCGAATAAAACAGACAATCCGTTCCGAAACCTCCCCGAGGCATGTACCAGCAGAGATCCGACAAGTACCGGACATTCCACGCACAATAAGCGGCAAAATCGTTGAACTCGCAGTCCGCAAAGTGATTCATGGCGAAGAGGTCACCAACACCGAGGCTCTGGCGAATCCCGAAGCGCTAGCGTACTTTGCGAACCGGCTCTGAACTACGTCACCCCGGACACGAGCCAACCAGCAAACGGTGCTACTCATCCATTATCGCGACTGCTCTTGTCCAACCGGCCGAAGCCGCCCGAATTTTATGGGGGAAACAGGAGATCGTAAAACCATAATCCGGAAGTGATTCTAAATTGTGTAGTTTTTCCAGATGACAATACCCAATCTCTAGGCCAGCTTTATGGCCCTCCCAGATCAGACTTGCATCCCCGGTCTCTTGATACTTTTCATTCGTGTGCACAAAGGGTGCATCCCAACTCCAACCGTCTGTGCCCGTTACCCTGATGCCGCGCTCTAGCAAGTACATTGTTGCGTCGCGCCCCATACCACACCCGGCGGATACGTAGTCATCCTGACCATAGCGGGCTCCAGCCGCTGTGTTGACAACAACGATATTAAGGGGTTGAAGCTCGTACCCTATCCTTTCAAGCTCCTTCTCAACATCGTCTGCAGTGATGGTATAGCCGTCTGGCTTGTCTCTAAAATCGAGCTTCACACCCTTCTGGAAACACCACTCGAGTGGTATTTCATCGATCGTCGCGGACTTTTCACCGTTGTTCATTGTGGAATGGAAATGATACGGAGCATCGAGATGCGTACCGTTATGGGTGCTTAACTGAATTTGCTCTACCGCCCATGCTTCGCCATCGGGAAGATCATCTCCCGTTAAACCGGGAAAAAAAGACACAAGAGAATCAACCGATTGTTTGTGATCGATGTAATTGATTTTTGGCCTTGCGCCGGGCGGGTCGGAGATCACGTCATTTTCGAGGAAGATTGAAAGATCGATAAATTTTCTTGCCATAACCCCAGCCCCATTTGGTGAGAGATGATTGTTCAATAACATTGATCCCGAAAATTTCAGGCCTACCTCAATAGTAACGAGGCGCCCTCCATGATGCCAGTGGGCTTGAAAGCCATGAGATGGAATCAGACGCGTATGCTAAAAAAAGCTGATCGATTAGATCATTCACGCGAACCAATTTGGTCGTTTAACGCCGTTAAATGCGAGCAACAAGCAAGTAACGCATGTTTCATAGTGATTGGAAATACGGCTTCAACACCGGTCTCTCTCGACCTTAATCCCTCAGACCGCTCGACAAAGCCTGAAATTTACGTTTAACAAACCGCTAACGATAACTCGTCTATCCACCGCTTAAAAAAAGACCCTAATCGTAAATCACTACCGAACGGATACTTTTGCCCTCGTGCATCAGGTCGAACGCAGTGTTTATCTCTGACAATGGCATGGTGTGGGTAATTAGGTCATCAATATTAATTTTACCTTCCATGTACCAGTCGACTATTCGTGGCACATCGGTCCGCCCTCTTGCGCCACCGAATGCCGTTCCTCGCCAAGATCTTCCAGTCACCAGCTGGAAGGGGCGAGTTGCAATCTCCTGGCCTGCACCTGCCACCCCAATAATACAACTTTCACCCCAACCCTTATGACAACATTCGAGCGCTTGTCTCATCGTGGTGACGTTACCAATACATTCGAAGGAATAGTCCACTCCGCCATTGGTCATATCGACCAGCGCTGAAACAACGTCTTTGTGCTCCAGCGGATTAACAAAGTCCGTCATGCCAAATTGAGTTGCCAAAGCCACCTTGTCAGCATTGATATCCACACCAATAATACGATTGGCACCCACTAATTTTGCACCTTGAATCACATTCAGACCAATACCACCAAGACCAAAAACCGCAACCGTGGCTCCGGCTTCAACCCCCATCGTGAATGCAACCGCGCCAATACCAGTCGTCACGCCGCAACCGATATAACAGACCTTGTCGAAGGGAGCATCTTCCCTGATTTTCGCAACCGCAATTTCTGGCATCACGGTATAATTGGAAAATGTTGAACACCCCATATAGTGCAGTAAGGGTTTGCCATCCAGAGAGAATCGACTAGTGCCGTCGGGCATCACGCCTTGACCTTGCGTTTCACGAATAGCCTGGCACAAGTTTGTTTTTGGGTTTAGGCAATACTCACACTCACGACATTCAGGCGTGTAAAGTGGTATGACGTGATCACCCGGTTTCAGGTTTCTTACGCCTTCTCCGACTTCGACCACAATACCTGCACCCTCGTGACCCAATATTGCTGGGAATTCGCCCTCTGGGTCGTCACCAGACAGGGTAAATGCGTCCGTATGGCAAATACCTGTCGCCTTGATTTCTATCAGCACCTCACCTGCTCGAGGCCCCTCAAGATCGACCTCCGCTATTTCAAGTGGTTGTCCGGCACCAAACGCCACCGCTGCCTGTGTTTTCATGTTGCGAGCTCTCATTGTGGTAATAAGACAAAAATACCATAGCCCATGGTTTCTGACTATGATGAAAAAAGTAAAGCGACTACAAATATTATCTTGCCATTAAGCACGGCCAAGGCTTTTTCAGACTAAGCGCCCGGCGTTTTAATGATACAATTGCTAAAGCGCCGCATGGATACTCAACTAGGCCATGCGCTTTTCCACATCCCCTATCCATAAGACTCACGCACATGACAGAGACAAAAATCACAGTAATTTCAGGCGACGGAATTGGTCCAGAGATAATGGACTCAACCCTGGAAATTCTTTCTAGACTCGAATCCAATCTTGCCTTTGATATGGCTTTGGCTGGGGGGCCTGCGCTTCAACAAGGCATGGATTTGATACCGGAGGAGACGCTGGAAAAAATTGAATCCAATGTCGCTACGCTCAAGGGGCCGATCACAACGCCTATCGGTAGAGGTTTTACTTCGGTGAATGTTTCTCTGCGTCAGCATTTTGATCTCTATGCCAATGTCCGTCCGGCACTTTCAATCCCCGGTGCGACGACAAGGTATTCAGACATCGACATACTGACCGTTCGCGAGAATATGGAAGGCCTGTACTCAGGCGTTGGACAAACGCTCAGCCCAGACGGAGAAAGAGCAGAGTTGAAGAGTGTCGTTACCAGAACCGGCAGTCAGCGGGTACTCAAATATGCCTTTGAACTCGCGCAACGCCTGGGCCGAAAAAAAGTAACGGTCGTTCATAAAGCCAATATCATGAAATCAACCTCTGGGCTGTTCCTCGATATGGCCCGCGAAGTGGCTGCGAACTATCCAGCAATTGAATGCCAGGAAATGATTGTTGATAACTGCGCCATGCAACTGGTAATGAACCCACAACGCTTCGATGTCATGGTTACAACAAACCTGTTCGGCGACATTCTTTCTGATCTGTGTGCGGGTTTAATTGGCGGCCTTGGCTTAACGCCCGGCGCAAATATAGGTAACGACAAGGGCATTTTTGAGGCGGTTCATGGCAGCGCCCCTGATATCGCAGGTCAAAATATAGCAAACCCAACCGCGCTATTGCTGGCTTCCGCAATGATGCTGGATCATCTAGGCATGCAAAATGATGCGGAGAGAATTAGGCGCGCAATTCAACAAGTGATTGGCGAAGGAAAATCGATCACTTCAGATCTCGGAGGCGCAGCATCCACCACCGATTATACAAAAGCATTAGTTAAAGCACTTTAATATGACCTACACCAACGTAATATTAATCACAGCTGATCAGTGGCGTGGCGACTGTCTGTCTAGCATGGGCCACGCGGTCGTAAAAACACCGCACCTTGATGCACTGGCAAAGCAAGGTATGCAATTCAGGAAACACTTTGCTAATGCTGTTCCCTGCGGTCCGAGCAGAGCCAGCTTGCATACTGGACTTTATCTGCATAACCATCGCTCCGGCACTAACGGCACACCACTGGATGATCGTTTCACTAACTGGGCGCAGGAATTACGCAACCGCGACTACGACCCGGTCTTATTTGGCTACACCCATACCTCTCCTGATCCAAGAAACATTCCTCTTGATGATCCAAGACTAAAAAACGATGAGGGTATCCTGCCAGGCATAAGACCTATCATCGATATGGGCACTAAATGCCCAGATTGGAGACGATATTTACAAGATAAAGGTTACGCGTTACCCAAAATTGAAGGCGCCACCTACTCTCTTCGAGAGACAACGGGACAAACTGCACACAATGACTCCCAAACCCCAGTGCCGCTGGCTATTGACAAGGCGCACACAGATACTCACTTTCTTACCGACAAGGTCCTTTCTTACATCGACTCATTTCGTGGTGATTCACTGAACTCGGGTAAAGGTTGGTGTGTCCACTTGTCGCTAAGAGCACCACACCCGCCCTGGGTTGCTGCGCAACCCTATCATGCACAGTATCCACTGGAATCACTACCCGCACCGATCCGCAAAAAAACGCCCGATGATGAGGGGGATACGCACCCATGGCTCAAAGAACATCTCGCCACGCCAAGGGTGCAGAGTCACGAAGACATTAACAAACACCGTCACCTGCAGGCGAGTTACTACGGCCTGATGAGTGAGGTCGACGAGAATATGGGCCGCATGGTTGAAACATTAAAAAATCAGGGTGAGTGGGAAAACACGCTGTTTATTTTTACTTCAGACCACGGCGAACAAATGGGCGATCACTGGATGTACGGCAAGGCCGGTTTCTTTGATCAATCTTTCCATATTCCGCTTATTATTTGTTCCCCAACGACAAAACCAGGCCTCTGTGACCAGTTCACCGAGCATGTTGATATTTTTCCCACGATCATGGATTTACTAGAGATTCCAGCACCTCGACAGTGTGACGGATACTCTCTGGTGAACCAGCTTACCGCTTCACAGTTACATGACTGGCGTGATGCAGTCAATTTCGAATATGACTTTAGACACTCGCCTTCGGAGAATCAGTTAGCCCTCGACATGGAAGAAGCATGCTTGAATGTTGTACGAGACGACCACTATAAATATGTCCACTTTGCAAACCTGCCTGAACTACTATTTGATCTCAATTCTGATCCGGATGAATTGACGAACATTGCGCCGGAACATCCGGAGATAGTTGCGAAGTACGCCAAGAAATTACTCAGCTGGCGAATGAAAACAACGGATCGCACACTCACGCACCTTCAGGTCAGCAGGGACCTTGGACTGACCGACATGAGTCGAGCGGACCCACCAGGCAAAATGTGAATGAGGAATAAGCTATGCCCGTAGTAGCCAGTTATGGTGTCGATATCTATTACGAGATCCACGGCAATCCCGAAGCGGAGAAAACCCTCGTTTTTGCGCATGGCATGGGAGGAAATGCCGCGATCTGGTTCAACCAGATCGTCAGGTTCAGAGATCACTATAGAATTGTGACATTCGATCATCGTTACTTTGCCCGCTCAAGTTGCTCAGTCGACGATTTCGACCCAACAAAATTTCCCGCTGATGTACTCGCAATCATGGCGGCTGAGAATATCGACTCCGCAATTTTCGTTTGCCAGTCAATGGGGGGTTGGACGGGTAGTCAACTCGCGATCAACTATCCCGAAAAAGTAGATGCACTTGTCATGAGTCATACGCCTGGCATCTTTTACCACGTTGATGCCCTCAATGACGCTGAAGAGGTTGCGCACAAGGTCAGCACGATCGGCGCGGAATCATCACCTGCGCTTGCCTACGACTACCCTCAGAAAAACCCCAAAGGCGCGCTTTTGTATCGGATGATCAGCGCATTTAACGGCATCGATAATGCCGTCATACCGGCAAAAATCAATGGCGCTCAGGTAGGCGTGAACACCGACTCGCTTAAGGATTACGCTGTGCCTACCCTGTTCATCACCGGAGAGCTGGACATTCTTTTCCCTGCGTCGTTCATCCAAACACTGGCCGCAACCCTGCCCGGTGCTGAGTGCGAAAATCTAGGAGACGTTGGCCACAGTAGCTATTTTGAGTCACCCGACGCTTTCAATGATGTGCTGGCGACATTCCTCACTCGCCATTGCTC
>ERZ1049444.2324-NODE-2324-length-12694-cov-15.927842_pt1 | contig 12694 bp, 10 predicted proteins | sample MGYA00383101_ERZ1049444 | MGnify/ENA primary metagenome ERZ1049444 (study PRJEB29581, sample SAMEA5548371) | metagenome | biome: marine; feature: coastal; material: water | depth 50 m | study: Short-term variability in the microbial, nano- and picoplankton...
CCGAATGCAACTACTACCTGTGGGTGTGGTTCGTCATTCTCTGCGTAATTATTTAATATCTCTTTTAGTTTTGCCTTTATAGACTTGCCTTGGTCTTCCGATTTTAGATTCATCACTCATCATCATCTCGTTCCAGTGAGCAACCCAACCTGCCGTTCTGGCTAGAGCAAATACAGCAGTAAACATTGAAAAAGGGATACCTATAGCTCTCATTACAATGCCTGAGTAAAAATCAACATTAGGATATAATTTTTTCTCAATAAAATACTCATCCTCAAGCGCGATTTTTTCTAATTTCATCGCTAATTTAAAAATAGGATCATCATTTAATCCCAGTTCATCCAGCACCTCATGACATGTTTCTTTCATGATGATGGCCCTTGGATCTTGGTTTCTATAAACCCGATGACCAAAGCCCATCAATCTAAATTCATCATCTTTATCCTTGGCGCGGTTAATATATTGTTTGATTCTGCTTTCATCTTTAATTTCAGTTAGCATTCTAAGAGTCGCCTCGTTGGCTCCTCCATGAGCGGGTCCCCACAATGACGCAATACCTGCCGCTATGCAGGCATACGGATTGGCACCTGTTGAACCTACCAATCTTACAGTTGATGTTGAAGCATTTTGTTCATGATCTGCATGAAGAATAAGAATTTTTTCAAAGGCTTTAGAAATTACGGGATTAGGCTGATAGTCTTTGTTAGGTCTTGAAAATAGCATGTGTAAAAAATTTGTTCCAAAATCATATTCATCTTTTGGATAGACGAATGGTAAGCCTAAATTATAGGTATAGCTCCAAGCAGCAATCGTTGGAATCTTCGCGATCAATCTTTGCGCTGAAATTTGTCTATGGTTTGGATCATTAATATCCATATTATCGAAATAAAAAGCGGACATAGATCCAACGACACCTACCATCACTGCCATTGGGTGGGCATCGCGTCGAAAACCACCAAAGATATTATTAAGTTGATCATGAAGAAGGCTGTGACTGGTGGTAGATTTCAAGTAAACAGTTTTTTGAGTTTGATTTGGGAGTTCTCCATGCATCAGAAGATATGACACATCAAGGTAGTCACATTTTTCAGCTAATTGCTCAATAGGATAGCCTCTATATAGTAATTCTCCTTTATTACCATCAACATAGGTAATTTTGGATGTGCAGGCAGAGGTAGAGGTAAATCCAGGGTCATAAGTAAAATAATTATATTTGCCAAGTTTTCTAATATCTATAGACGGATTGCCAATAGTGCTTTCAATAACAGGAAGCTCTCTTTCTTTACCATCGAGTACAACTTTAATTTTTTCTTTTGTCATTTATTTTAACAACTCTATTCATTTGTTTTAATCAGCCTGACATTATAATACAAAAGAAAATAAAACTAGGATTGATGTATGGAGCCTAAAATTCTAAAACCCTTCGCTCCAGTAACATCTGGTGAATTATTAAATTTTTTACTAAGCGTTTGATTTGCAAGCCAAGCGAAAGCAACTGCCTCAACCTGTTGCTCTGGCAGATTCAAATCTCCGGTAGTTTGAATGCTTAAGTTTGTTTTATTTTTTAATATTTCGATGAGAAAGACATTTTTTGCACCACCACCACATACATATATTTCATCTGCTTCTGAACAATGCTTTTTAACTGATTTTGCGATTGAAATTGCCGTTAATTCGAGGAGAGTTCGTTGTATATCCTCAGAGGAGTAACTTTTTTTAATACCTTTTTTGATCCAATTTAAATTAAATAAGTCTCTCCCGGTACTTTTTGGAGGCTTCTTTTTAAAAAAACTATCGTTGAGAAAGTATTTAAGTAAGTCATCAATAACCTGTCCTTTTTTTGCCCATTTACCATTCTTATCAAAATTTAAACCATGATTAACTTTGATCCAATGATCCATCAAAATATTCCCCGGCCCACAATCAAAACCAATAATAGAACCGTCTGTAGGAAGGTAGGTGATATTACTAATACCACCAATATTTAAAATAACTCGATTTTTGGTTTTTGAAAAAAATATATCTTTATGAAAAGCTGGGACTAGAGGTGCGCCTTGACCTTTTGCGGCTATATCTCTATTTCTAAAATTAGATACAACTGTCAAATTAGTTATCTCCGATAATAGATCAGCATTGCCAATTTGAGTAGAAAATCCTTTATCAGGCCTATGCCTTATAGTCTGACCATGATAGCCAACCCCTTTTATTTGTTTGGCTGATAAATCATTGTTAATTAGTAAACGATTGATTCCTCTTCCAGTTAATACGGCAAGCTCATTTGAGAGCATTGAACTTTTTTCAAGCTCATTTTTTTCTGGGAAGTGAAGGTTAAGAATTTTTTCTTTTAATTCGGCTGAATAGTTAATATGTAAAAAATCTAATACAGAAATTTCTTTCTTATCTATTCTAGTAAGGGCAATATCAATGCCATCGAGACTGGTCCCTGACATAATACCAATTAAAATTTTAGAATTTATCATATTAAGAAATTTTATACTTAACTCTGTGAACAAGATAACACTAATTGTTTCTAAATACCTTAATTGCTATAGAATATCTTGTATAAAAAAGTGGGATGAGAATAGTGAAAGCAGAAGAATCATTAAAAATAATAGCCAGAGGAGCTGATGAAGTTTTAGTTGAATCTGAGCTACTAAAAAAATTAGAGACTGGAAAACCTCTCAGAATAAAGGCAGGTTTTGATCCAACAGCACCTGATCTTCATTTGGGGCATACAGTATTATTAAATAAATTAAGACAGTTTCAAGATTTAGGTCATCACATTCTATTTTTAATAGGAGACTTTACTGGTCTGATTGGAGATCCTACTGGTAAGAATGCAACGAGACCTCCTCTCACAAAAAAAGAGGTAGAAGATAATGCAATCACTTACACATCTCAAGTATTTAAAATTTTAGACAAAACCAAAACTGAAGTTGTATTTAATTCGTCATGGCTAAGTAAACTGGGAGCAGATGGAATGCTTAAATTAGCCGCTACACATACGGTTGCTCGAATGCTTGAAAGAGACGATTTTTCAAAAAGATATAAATCGCAGCAACCAATTGCAATTCATGAATTCATGTATCCACTTCTTCAAGGTTTTGATTCAGTGGAGTTAAATGCTGATATCGAGATTGGTGGAACGGATCAAAGATTTAATTTATTGATGGGCCGAGAACTTCAAAAATATTATGGCAAACCACAACAATGTATTGTTACTCTACCATTGCTTGAGGGGCTTGATGGAGTTCAAAAAATGTCAAAATCATTGAACAATTATATTGGTATTAACGAATTACCAGAGACTATGTTTTCAAAAATACTTTCTATTTCAGATGAATTAATGTGGAGATATATAGAATTACTTTCTTTAAGATCATTAGATGACATTAACAAATGGAAAACAAGGGTCGAAAAAGGTGAAAACCCAAAAAATATTAAAGTAGAATTTGCAAAAGAAATAGTGAGTAGGTTCCATTCAGAAATCAAGGCTACAAATGCAGAGAAAGATTTTCAAAATAGAGCTGTTGGCGGTATTCCAGAAGATTTAGAAGAATATAAGATAGACGTTGGTTTTGATGGGTTAGGAGTAGCCAATCTATTAAAGTCTATAAATTTTGTAACAAGCACTTCGGAAGCAATGAGACTTATAAAGGCAGGAGGAGTTAAAATTGATGGAGAAAAAGTTAGCGATACCAAACAAACTGTTTCTCAAAATGAGCAATTTGTCATTCAAGTTGGTAAAAGAAAATTTGGAAAAATTGTTACTTGAAGGTAAATCTTTTTGGAGCAATGTGAAATCAATCTTTAAATTGTATTAATCCCCCTGTTTTTTTGGTATAATACTGGAAATATATGGGCCTTGAGCCCATTTTTTTTTCGCTAAAGTTGTTATTTGAGGGCTTAGTTTTTTGGATGATCTTGAAACCTTAATAGAGAAATTAGTAACGCAATTAGGTTATGAATTGGTTGATTTCGAGACAGTTAATGGTGGCCAGATTTTGAGAATATTTATAGACAAAGGTGATTTAATTGACATTGAAGATTGCACTAAGGTTAGTAATCATGTCAATAACGTCTTGAGTGTTGAAACTGACTATGATTATGAGAGGTTAGAAGTTTCATCCCCTGGTCTAGACAGGGTTATAAAAAAATTAAATGACTTTGATAGATTTAAGGGGCAAAAAATAAAGATAAAAACCAGATTTGCGATAGAAAATAGAAAAAATTTTAAAGGTACTTTATCTGGCACAAAAGGGGAATCAATAATGATAGAAATTGATAATGAGTCATTATTAATTGATTTTCAAAATATTGATAAAGCACGTTTAGATCCGGATTATTAAATAGTTAATTTTGAAGTAGGGAGTGTATTAAATGAGTCGTGAAATTTTATTGTTAGTAGATGCTTTGGCACACGAAAAAAGTGTTGAGCGTGAGATTATTTTTGAAGCTGTAGAGGAAGCACTTGCTTCAGCAACTAAGAAGAAGCATAAAGATGCGATTGACATAAAAGTAGAAATTGACCAAGAGACAGGTGAATATGAAACCTTTAGGAAATGGACTATCTTGCCAGAAGATTTAGTAGAAGATGAAGAAATACAAGTTTCATTAGAGGACGAGAGAGCAAAAGGTCTTGTTGAAAACGACATCATAAAAGAGCCAATAGAATCAGTAGAGTTTGGCAGAATAGGGGCGCAGGCAGCTAAGCAAGTAATTCTTCAAAAAGTAAGAGAAGCTGAGCGTGAGCAAATTCTAAATGAATTTTTGGCCCGAGATGAAAAATTAGTTTCAGGTCAAATTAGAAGAATGGAACGAGGAAATGCAATCATTGAAATTGGAAGAATTGATGCTGTTCTTCCGAGAGAGCAAATGATTCCAAAAGAAAATTTAAGAATTGGTGATAGGGTCAGGGCTATAGTCATGGAGGTTGATAGGGGAATTAAAGGCCCACAATTAATTCTTTCTAGAGTCTCCCCAGAATTTTTAATTAGATTATTTGAGCTTGAAGTACCAGAAATTGAAGAGGGTTTGTTAGAAATAATGGCGGCATCAAGAGACCCAGGATTGAGATCAAAAATTGCAGTTAAAGCTAATGATCAAAGGTTAGACCCCGTTGGCACATGTGTAGGAATGAGAGGATCTAGAGTTCAGGCGGTTACTGGTGAGTTAGCAGGAGAAAGAGTAGATATTGCTCTTTGGTCAATTGAGCCTGCTCAATTTGTCATAAATGCGATGGCACCTGCAGAAATATCTAGCATTATGGTCGATGAGGATAAAAAAAGCATGGACTTAGTTGTGTCTGAAGACCAACTAGCTCAAGCAATTGGAAGAAATGGTCAAAATATTCGGCTTGCAACTGAGCTAACAGGGTGGGAATTAAATATCTTAAGTGAAGAAGAATCTGATCAGAAAACAAAAGATGAATATACCAACGTTAGTCAATTATTTATTGAGAAGTTAGATGTAGATGCAGACATTGCTGATATTTTAGTTCATGAGGGATTTTCAACTCTTGAAGAAATAGCTTATGTCCCAATAGATGAGCTAATACAAATTGAAGCATTTGATGAAGATACTGTAAATGAGCTTCGATCAAGAGCAAGCGCCGTTATTTTAAAAGAAGCAATATCAAATGAAGAAAAAATTAAATCACCGGCAGATGACTTACTTAATATGGAAGGAATGGATAGTGATACTGCCAAGCTATTGGCATCTAAATCAATTATTACAATGGAAGACTTAGCAGAACTCGCAGCTGACGAACTAATTGACATAGTTAAAATGGACGAAGAAAGAGCAAAAGAATTAATAATGACAGCAAGAGCACCTTGGTTTGTTTAATAAAAATTTATTGGAGTTAACATGGAAAAATCGACAGTAGAAAAATTTGCCAATGAATTAAATTTACCAATAGATTTACTTCTTAAGCAACTTGAAAGCGCAGGGATTAAAAAAACATCTGGCGCTGAAGAGCTATTAGAAGCAGATAAATCAGCTCTTTTGAATTATCTACAAATTGAACACGGTGCATCGAGTACAAATAAAAATAAAATCACATTAACAAGAAAACAAAATACACAAATTAGAAAAACAGATAGTGATGGAAGAGCAAGAACTATTCAAGTTGAAGTAAGAAAAAAAAGAACAATTGTTAAGCCAGAGCAAAGAAAAGAAGTTAAAGATGATTTGGTAAAAGAGGATACCTCGGCAGTTGAAAAAAGAGCTGTAGCTGACAAGAATCAAAAAGAAATCCGTGAGGAAGAAGAAAAAAGAAATGCGGCTTTAATGGCTGCTCAGGCAGAGGAAGTAAAAAATAAAAAAGCTGCCAAAGTTAACCAAAAGGAATCTAAAGACGGAACTCTTCATAGACCTGCGTCGAAAGCAAATGTCAAGGTAGATAAGGATTCAAAGAAAACTGAACTTAAAGATAAATGGGTCGACAAAAATCTTAAAAAGAGACCAATTAAAACCCGTAATGACAATAACCAAGGATGGCGCTCACCAAAAAATAAAAATAAAAATAAAGATGAAGCTGATGATCAAAACTTTGTAGCCCCATCTGAACCAATTGTTAAAAATGTATTAATTCCAGAAACTATTTCTGTTGGTGATTTAGCGCACAAAATGTCAGTGAAAGCTACCGAAGTTATAAAAACATTGATGGGTATGGGAATGATGGTAACTATAAATCAAGTTCTTGATCAGGATACAGCTATTATTGTTGTTGAAGAGATGGGCCATAAACCAGAAGCAGCTAAAGAAAATGATTTAGAGTCATTTTTAGATGAAGAATCATCTTCCCTGGATGAGGTGATCGAGCCACGACCTCCGGTCGTAACTGTTATGGGGCATGTTGATCACGGAAAAACTTCGTTACTAGATTATATTCGAACAACAAAAGTCACAAAAGGAGAGGCCGGCGGTATTACACAACATATTGGTGCATACCACGTTGAAACTCCAAAAGGAATGATTACATTCCTTGATACCCCTGGACATGAGGCTTTCTCTGCAATGCGAGCTAGAGGTGCAAAAGCTACGGATATTGTTATTTTAGTTGTTGCAGTTGATGATGGTGTGATGCCACAAACAATTGAAGCAATTAATCACTCTAAAGCAGCGGGAGTTCCATTAATCGTTGCCATAAATAAAATTGATAAACCTGATTCTAATTCTGAAAAAGTTAGAGGTGAGCTTTTAGGACATGAGGTAATACCTGAGGAGCTTGGAGGCGACTCTATGTTTATAGAAGTTTCAGCACAGACAGGCCAAGGAATAGATAATTTACTTGATGCCGTTTTATTGCAGGCTGAAGTGCTTGAATTAAAAGCACCAATTAATACTCCTGCCAAAGGTATTATTGTAGAAGGCAGGCTTGACAAAGGAAGAGGGCCTGTTACAACACTCTTAGTTCAATCTGGAACTATAAATATGTCTGATACATTGTTAGCTGGAAATGCGTCTGGAAAAATAAGAGCTATGCTTGACGAAAATGGCAAAAATATTAAGCAGGCTACGCCATCAATCCCTGCAGAAATCATTGGGTTATCAGATGTACCAAATGCAGGTGACGAATTTATAGTCATTAACGATGAGAAAAAAGCAAGAGAGATTGCATTATTCAGACAAGGTAAATTTAGGGATGTTAAGTTAGCAAAACAACAAGCATCAAAACTTGAAAATATTATGGATCAGATGACGGAAGCTGAGGTAAGATTTTTACCCCTAATTATAAAAGCTGATGTTCAAGGTTCATGTGAAGCATTAGCTGGCTCTCTTGAAAAGCTCTCAACGGATGAAGTCAAAGTAAAAGTAGTTCATTCGGCGGTTGGTGCAGTTAATGAATCTGATATTAATCTTGCTTCAGCATCTAATGCAGTAATCATTGCTTTTAATGTTAGATCTTCTGGCGGAGCAAGAAAATTAGGAGAAAGTCTGGATATTGACGTTCGTTATTACAGTATTATTTATGAGGCTGTAGACGAAGTTAAAGCTGCGCTTGGAGGTCTTTTATCTCCTGAGCAAAAAGAAGTTATTCTTGGTATGGTCGAGATAAGAGAAATCTTCAAAGCCTCGAAGGTGGGAACAATAGCGGGATGTTTTGTTCTTGATGGTGTAATTAAAAAAGGATCAAATATAAGGCTTTTAAGAGATGATACTGTAATTTATGAAGGCCAATTAGATTCCTTAAAAAGATTTAAAGACGATGTAAAAGAAGTAAAATCAAATTTTGAATGTGGGTTATCAATCAAAAATTTTGATGATTTAAAAGTAAATGATAAATTAGAAGCTTATGAAAACGTTCAGGTAGCAAGAAAATTATAAATGCCTAAAGACTATCCAAGAAGTGATCGTATCAGTCAACAGATAAAAAAAGAAATAGCTGATATTTTAAGTATAGAAATTAAAGACCCAGCACTAAAAAGTGTTTCAATTATCGATGTTGAAGTTGCTCATGATTTAAAAAATGCAAAAGTTTTTTATGTCGCAGATCATTATGATGAGGAAATTGTTAAGGGTATTCAGCGATCGTTACCATTCTTTAGGTCACTACTTGCAAAAAGAATGTCAACTAGAGGAATACCAAAACTTCATTTTGAATATGATAAAACAATTGATGAAAGTACAAAAATATCAAAGTTATTGGATTCAGTGATCTCGTAAAAAATTCTGATGAGTAAAAATAAAGAAAAGCTTAAGATCAATGGGCTTTTATTAATTGATAAGCCTTTAGGCTTTTCATCAAATCAAGCACTATCAAAAATTAAATGGATTTATTCAGCAAAAAAAGCTGGCCATATAGGAACTCTTGACCCACTAGCCACTGGATTATTACCGATATGCTTCGGTGAAGCAACAAAGTTTTCCAGCCACTTACTCAATTCAGAAAAAACTTACGAGGCATCAATAAGGCTTGGATGGAAAAGCTCAACAGGTGATGCTGAAGGAAAGTTGACGGAATCAAAAATTATATCGATATCTTTAGATAAATTAGAAGAGGTACTAAGTTCGTTTGTTGGTTTATCAAATCAAACTCCCCCCATGTTTTCTGCACTGAAACATAAAGGACAACCATTATATAAATTGGCTAGAGAAGGAGTAAAAATTGAGAGACAACAAAGAGAGATAAAAATCTCAGAATTAAAATTATTAAGTTATGAAAATAATATTATAAAATTTGCGGTGTCATGTAGTAAGGGGACTTATATTAGAACATTGGCAGAAGATATAGCTAATAAACTTGGAATGGATGGATATTTGATAGATTTAAGAAGAACAAAAATTGGTAATTTAAACGTTGAAGATGCTTTAGGCCTCGATAAAATTGAGTCCCTTTCAATAGTAAAGAGAAATGATTTTATAAAGCCAACTGAAGTATTAGTGGATGAATATCCAAAAATTATCTTAATCGAATCAGAAGAAAATTTAATTAAAAATGGGCAACCTATTCAGCTTCAAAAAAAAGTAAATGCTGAAATTTATAGCCTTTTTTCAAAAAATAACGCATTTATTGGGCTAGGAGAAATTGATAGTAATAATTTATTAAAAGCAGTCAGATTATTATCAACAAATTTAAATTAAAAAAATATTGTTAATTAACAAGAATGCCGTTAAAATATGCGGTCGCGAATAGGAGAAAAGAATGACAAGTACTGCAGTTGAAAAAGCAAAAATAGTTTCAGAGTTTCAGACGGCAAAAAATGATACTGGGTCACCAGAAGTTCAAGTCGCGTTAATAACTGACCGTATTAACTATCTAACTGAACACTTTAAGACTAACGCAAAAGACCACCATTCAAGAAGGGGGTTACTTGCTTTAGTTAGTCAGAGAAGAAAGCTTCTCGATTATTTGAAAGGTAGAAATTTAGGTCGATATCAAGAACTAATTAAACGCCTAGGCATAAGAAAATAATAGGTTAATGAAATTTAAAGCCGATTGCATACAATTTAGTTAATTGTAGAATCGGCTTTTTTGTTATGAAGATGTGTCCATTATTAGGAAGTGAATAATGAGACTTTAATAAAATATAAAAGGATAAAAAATAAATGTTTAATGTAATAAAGAAAAGTATTAAGTTTGGTGAGCATGATTTAATATTAGAAACAGGTGAGATAGCTAGGCAAGCAGATGGTGCAGTAAAGGTAAGTTATGGAGATACTGTGGTTTTAGTTACAGCAGTTGGAAGAAAAGAGGCCAAAGAAGGTCAAGATTTTTTCCCACTCACAGTGGATTATCAAGAAAAAAATTATGCAGCAGGAAAAATTCCAGGTGGATTTTTTAAGAGAGAAGGAAGGCCAAGCGAAAAAGAAACTTTAACATGTAGGTTAATTGATAGGCCTCTAAGACCATTATTTCCAGATAACTTTTATAATGAAATACAAATAGTAGCAACAGTAATGTCGTCAGATAGTGAAATTGATTCGGACATTCCAGCTATTATTGGTGCGTCAGCGGCATTAGCGATATCAGGCATTCCTTTTCATGGACCAATAGGTGCAACCCGTGTTGGCTATCTTGATGATAAATTTGTTATTAACCCTTCAAAAACACAAATGGAAACTAGCCAGCTTGATTTAGTAGTTGCTGGAAGTGATTCAGCTGTATTAATGGTCGAGTCTGAAGCTAAAGAGCTTCCAGAAAAAGTAATGCTTGATGCCGTTTTAGAGGGGCATAAAGCTATGCAGCCAGTAATAAAATTAATTAATGATTTAGCAAAAGAAGCCGCTAAAGACCCATGGGACTGGTCAGCTCCTGAGGTTGATAAAGAATTAGTTAAAAATATTGAAAAGATTGCAACGAAAGATCTTGAAGATGCTTTTGCAATCAAATCAAAGGGTGAAAGATCAGAAAAAATTGGTGAAACACGAGAAAAAGTTTTAAGTGAGCTAGTTAAAGAGGATACAAGTACAAATCAACTTAACCAAATTAAAGATGAATTTCATAACCTTGAAGCCAAAATTGTTAGGTCAAAAATTCTTGATGGAAATCCTCGAATTGATGGAAGAGATACTCGAACAGTTAGACCTATCGAGATAAGAACGGGCGTACTTCCTAGAGCACATGGTTCGGCATTGTTCACAAGGGGTGAAACACAAGCAATCGTTGTAGCAACACTTGGAACAGGTAGAGATGAGCAGATAATTGACGCTCTTCAAGGAGAATACAAAGATAGATTTATGCTTCATTATAATTTCCCTCCTTATGCGACTGGTGAAACTGGAAGAGTTGGAACGCCAAAAAGAAGAGAAATTGGACATGGTAAGTTAGCTAAAAGAGCATTAAGCGCGGCGCTACCTTCACAGGAAGATTTTGATTATACAATTAGGCTTGTATCTGAAATTACTGAGTCAAATGGATCAAGTTCAATGGCTTCTGTTTGTGGTGGAACAATGGCTATGATGGATGCAGGTGTGCCTGTCAAGGATCATGTAGCTGGAATAGCAATGGGTCTGATTAAAGAAGATAATAGAGTTGCAGTTTTAACAGATATTTTAGGAGATGAAGATCACCTAGGAGATATGGACTTTAAAGTAGCTGGAACAGATAACGGAATTACAGCTCTTCAAATGGATATCAAGATTACAGGCATTACTACAGAAATAATGCAAGTAGCTTTAAGCCAAGCTAGAGAAGGTATTGATCATATTTTAAAAATAATGAAAAAGTCGCTTAAAGGCAGTCGTGAAAAACTTTCAAAATTTGCACCTCAAATACTTACTTTAAAAATACATACAGATAAAATTAGAGATGTAATCGGTAAAGGGGGCGCGGTAATTAAGGGGTTAGCTGCCGATACAGGCGCAACAATTGATATTGATGACAATGGTCTTATCAAGATTGCGTGCACATCAGCTGAGTCAGGTGAAGAGGCTTTAAATAGGATTAAAGAGATTACTGCTGATGTTGAGGTAGATCAAATATACGACGGCAAAGTAATTAAAATTCTTGATTTTGGTGCAATAGTGTCATTGTTACCAGGTAAAGACGGACTGCTTCATATTTCTCAAATATCACATGAGAGAATTAAGGCAGTTAAGGATCATCTCTCCGAGGGTGACGAGGTTAAAGTGAAAGTCATTGAAGTTGATGATAAGGGTCGAGTTAGAGTCAGTTCAAAGGCACTTACTGAGCCACCTGCGAAAGAAGAATAGTATTATAAAAAGCCCTTTCGAGGGCTTTTATTTTGCCATTTGTTTTTCTTTTATTTCCTGTAAAGTTTTGCAATCAATACATAAGGTAGCCGTAGGCCTCGCTTGTAATCTATTCAGACCTATTTCTTCACCACAACCCATGCAGTATCCATATTCATCTTCATCAATATTTTTTAAGGTTTCATTAATTTTTTTAATTAATTTTCTTTCTCTATCTCTATTTCTTAGCTCTAAAGCCATTTCAGATTCTTGGCTTGCTCGATCATTTGGGTCTGCATAAGTGGTTACATCAGTTTGCATATGACTTACTGTCCTGCTCAGCTCAGTACTTAATTCTACTTTCCAGTCGTTAAGAATTTTTTTAAAGTGAGTAATTTGTGATTTACTCATATACTTTTCATTTGCTTTAGACTTATAGGACTTAAATTGTTTTAAGCTAGAAACAGACTTAGCAGTAGTTTTCTTAACTTGAGGTTTAGCAGTAACTTTTGACTTAGCAGTAGTTTTCTTAACTTGAGGTTTAGCAGTAACTTTT
>ERZ1049444.2325-NODE-2325-length-12694-cov-4.766279_pt1 | contig 12694 bp, 10 predicted proteins | sample MGYA00383101_ERZ1049444 | MGnify/ENA primary metagenome ERZ1049444 (study PRJEB29581, sample SAMEA5548371) | metagenome | biome: marine; feature: coastal; material: water | depth 50 m | study: Short-term variability in the microbial, nano- and picoplankton...
AGCTAGAACTGCAAGAGCAATGAATGCGGTGCGCACTGCGCCCAGAATCAGCAAAGTACCGAGGCCGAAGATCCCGATACAGCAAAGTGCACGTAACACCCGGCGGTTGGCTGTAAGAGCGCACCCGAGCAGCAGCAGCATAGCGGCCAGTAAAGTTCTCGAAAACGGATGCGGGTTGAAAACCCAAGAAGGTCTGATTGGGTCGCCGCGCTTTGCATCGATTAGGTCAAGTACAAAATTCGACCCTAGAGTCAGGTAGGTAAATGCATCGACAAGATAAACCGCAGTAAACAAGAGTGCTATCGATGCGGAAAAATAACTAAGTTCGCGCCAGTCTCTGGTGTTGAGGTTGCAAACAACGGCAGGTGATGCGACCGCGAGCAGCAAAAACCACCGGCCCTGTGCAAAAGTTGCGTCCAATATGTTGACGTTGTTGTTGAGCAGGTTCGACAGCAGAAATGCACTCGTCAGGGCCACCATCGTCAGCATGAAGCCCCAGTATTGCCTCCAGAACACAAAAAACTGTTGTGGCTGGGTGGACAGCTGCAGAGCGCTAGTGAGAAGGAGTAATAACGCGGTGACATTGACTGGCCCGACGTTAACCAAAGGTGAGATGGCAAATAAAGCCAGCGAGCACTTGAGAAGTCGTGTTATCACGATAGCGCTGTCGTTTTACCGGGCGTGTTTGCAACGCAAAAAAGGCGGCAGTAACAAGCGTTAACAACGATGGCGACAAATTTTGAGGTGATAGCAAAGTTCAGCAACGACAGGGTCTCGACGTTAAGGGCGACGCCAGTCTAACACCCCAGATCTTTAAGGTTACTGGCCTTTGTAAAACCGGCCGTTCAATAGGTGGCGGGGTTGAATGTTAGCCGTTGTATTTAAGAGACCGGACGCCGCGCTTTTTAATGGCCGAGCTGGGTGGCTTTACCCGGCTGGTTCATTATGCTTTTATCTTATATCTAAAGACTAAAAATAAATAACCTTTGGAAAGCGAGGCGCTTAAGTCTCGATAGGAGATTTTTTGATGAGACAATTAATTGGGGTAATCATACTGCTAAGCATTGCGGCGTCAGGGGTTTCGGTTCAGGCAGAGAATTTACGGATTTTGGGTGAGGACGACGTTTTTGTGGCCACTCTGCCCTCGGGAGAAGAGTTGTCGATCACTCGGCAAATGACGGCTTGTGCGAAGAATAAAGGCTGGTTGCAGCCGCTGGTGCCCGAGCCGGGCATTGTGCCAGTGACGGAAATTGAGGTGCTCAATGCCATCAACGACCCCGCCTTTACTTTGGTCGATATGCGCACTGAGGACTGGTTTTCAGACGCCACGATTCCGGGCGCGGTGAATATCCCTTACACCGAGGTGGCCATGCGTATGGATGAGCTCGGTTGTCTCAAAGGCGCAGCAGGTTGGGACTGCACGGGTGCTGTGAATGTAGTGGGATTTTGTAATGGTCCCGTTTGCCCACAAAGCCCGACAGCGATGCGCGCCATGATTCGAGACGGCTTTCCCGCGGATAAAATCTATTACTACCGCGGCGGCATGCTGGACTGGGACGCTCTAGGCCTGACCACAGTCGAGGGCGATTTTTAGTCGCTGTGCGAACTGCAGGCTAATTCGGTCTGCGTGACCGCCGGTTAGTCGTAAGGTTCCGAGCTTACCTTATACCAGCCGCCGGACTGTACACGTCACGGCGGCTATTCCCCCCGAGATTGAACTGCCTAGCTTTCTTTTTTTTTGGTTCGCTCAATGAACACGTCATGCCCGCAGGCCTCAAAATTGAATACTCGCTGGAGCCGCTGAGCCCGGGTCATGGCGGCACAGGGCGTGGCATTGCCCTCGCACTGGCACAGTCGGGCGCTAGTGTTTGTATCGCTGACAGTTGGGGTTACTGACTATTGATTGAAAATACGAATAGCCCCTGCCCATCTGCGGGTTGATAAATCTCCGGGAAGAGCACGGCGGTCAACGCGCGAAATACACCAATGCCAGTTTGAATTGCCACAAATTGCTGGCCATTGGCGGCATAGGTAATAGGGTAACCGTGTGCTGGTGCAGGCAGACGTGTCGACCATAGGGTTTCGCCTGTCTGAGTGTCCAACGCTTTAAACCGCCGATCGAGATCGCCGATAAAGAGCAGACCGCCATCGGTTGTTAAGGCACCGCTCAAGAACAGGGCGGCCTGTTCGACCTCCCACACTGGTTTCATGTTCACCACGTCAACTGCAATGAGTTTGCCAACCGCGTCTTCCTTACCGGGCATGGGGTAGGTGGCAACATCAGCGCCATAACCGCCGCCACCGGGCCCTAGATCTACTGCACGCGGTGTCATGTCGGAACAGAGCTGATGAACCGGCAGAAAAAGCAGCTGCGCAGTCTCGTCAAAGGCTGCTGACTGCCAGTTATGGCCGCCGTAAATACCTGGACAGGCTGTGAAGGTATCCCCAATGTCTGCTTCAACAATATCTTCGCGGTACGTTAGTGCTCCTGTGTCACGGTTCACGGTAAAAATATTTTGTTCCATGGTCTCCATAAGGTCGATGTACTCGCCTGTTTGACGATTCAGCTTCCACAGAATGCCGTCTTTACCGACAGTCATAACTTCAGGTACGCCATTGGTGGTGGTCAAAATTCGCTCGAATCCGACCTCCATATCAATAGTCTCGCCCGGGATATGTTGAAAGTACCATGCCATCTCGCCGGTCTTAGGATCGACGGCTAAAGTGGAGTTGGTATAGAGCGCGGCATCACCGGTAGTCATTCCTCGACTTACTGCTGCCCAAGGTTTTGGCTGGGAGGTACCAAAGATAACCCGCTTAAGTTCGGCGTCGTAGGAACCCGCAATCCACATATCACCGCCGCCTCGCCGATCTGCCGCAATGTCCCCCCAACTCTCAAACTCAGGAGAGCCCGGCAGGGCTAGGGTAGAGGTGCGCCATAGCTCCGCGCCGGTCGCAGGGTCGTGTCCTGTGATAAAACAACCATCCTCAGTAAACAGCTCGCACCCATTAATGCCGCTCACCACGATGCCATCGGCGATGATGGGTCCAGCACTGTGGGTATAGGCTTTGCGATAATCGGCTTTTTCGCTGCGCCACAACTGCTGACCACTCCGTGCATCAATGGCCACCACAGCGGCGTCATAGGTCGCAAGAAATAAGCGATCTTCAAAAATGGCTATGTTGCGTGTTGGCCCACCAAGCAGCCTAGAACCCTTGGGGAAGTTGTATTGATACTCCCAAATAAGATCCCCTGTGGCTGCGTTAATAGCTTGTATTTTGTTGTTGGGGTGGGTCAGAAACATGACGCCATCTCTTACCAAGGGCGTGCCTTGGTTACTGCCTTGATGCATGGCGATGGACCAGCTTAGACCCAGTTGACGAACATTCGACCGATTAATGGCTTTGAGTGGGCTGTGTCCATGACCATCAGGTGTGCGTCGCCAATTAAGCCAGTCGGCGTCGGGGGGGGGTATTGATGTCAGCGGTGGTGACCGGGCGAAAGCCCTCGACCATTCGCGGTTCAAATTGACCGGCATTTCGCGCCATGTTCATGACGGCATCAGCCCCAGAAAATTCGACGGCTGCCGATTCCGCGTCGCCCTTGCTGGCTTTGAGGCCACCTGAACTTGCCAATAAATTGGAGTCCTTTAGCGATGCGGCATTGTGCTCGATGATGTATTGAATCAGTGAGGCGTGTTCATCTTCGGATAGAGTGTGTGATTCCCCTGGGGGCATGCTGCTCATAGTCAGGCTAAGAAGCGCCTGAGCATCTTGTTCGCGCCATTTATCAAGGAAGGGTTTTCCCGCTAATGCCGCTCCATGAGCGGACCCACGCAAAGTGCTGCTGTGGCAGGAAGCGCAGTGCTCTTCGTACAGTACTTGTGTGGATGGAGCGGCCTGAACTACCGCCGGCACTGCCAGAAAAAACGTGATGAGTGTGAACAGCCTCATAGTATTAGCTCCGGTAGTTCGCATTGGGTGGGGGGATTTCAATGCGTTGCGCTTGTTATTTAGCGGCTTTTGAAGCTGCAGGCTCAATGCCCCACGAACATCGAATTACGCTGCAGCTTCCAGCGGCGTTAATTTAGCCCTCTAGATAGTGGCCATACTTCTCTAAAGCTTGGGCACGTTGAGTGGGCGTGTGATACGAAGGGAATAGCGCGTCGTGCGGGGCGTAATCGCGCAGCACGCCTTTAGCGACGGCTATTTTGTGGACCTCTGTTGGGCCGTCAACGACACCTAATTCAGGGATATTGGCCCACATATGTGCCAGCGGCGTTTCGTCAGAACTGCCTAAACTGCCGTGGAGGTGCATGGCGCGAGAAACCACTTCCAAAAGCACCTTAGGTGTCGCGGCTTTGATTGCAGCGATTTCCTTGCGGACCTCGCGGTTATATTCTTTGTGCTTATCGATCAGCCAGGCGGTGTACAGAACATGCAGTCGATACTGCATCATGATGGTATAGGCGTCGGCAATTTTTTCTTGGGTCATCTGCTTGTCGGCAAGGAGTTCGCCCTTCGTTTTACGGCTCAAGGCGCGTTCACACATCATGTCGATAGCTTTGCGGATAACACCCACGCTGCGCATAGCGTGGTGTACGCGACCACCGCCAAGGCGAGTCTGGGCAACTAAGAAACCGTCACCTTCTTCACCCAGCAGATTACTTGCCGGTACGCGACAGTTTTTAAACTCAATGTAAGCGTGAACACCGTCACCTTGTTCTACATAGGGTCCCACAGCCGAATTCCGGATGATATCCATGCCCGGTGTGCCTTGCTCAACTAGAAAAATAGACGCGCCTTTGTGAATTGGCACATCAGGATTGGTTACAACCATAACCAGCAAAAAGGCGCTGAAGCGTGCATGAGAGGCAAACCACTTCTCACCGTTGATGACCCATTCATCGCCATCTCGAGTTGCGGTGCAAAGGAACTCTCCGGGATCGGCGCCTGCTTGGGGTTCGGTCATTGAGTAGCACGAGGCAATGTCGGCGTTAAGCAGCGGTTTGAGGAACCTTTCCTTTTGATCCTCTGTCCCAAATTTGGCCAATATCTCGGCATTACCCGAATCGGGCGCTTGGCAACCAAAAACACTGGGCCCGAAACGGCTTCTTCCCAAGATTTCATTCATAAGACCCAAGGCGACTTGGCCGTAGCCTTGTCCGCCCAATTCAGGCTCGAGGTGGCATGCCCAAAGTCGTTTGCTTTTAACAATCTCTCGCAGTGGTGCCATGGCCGCGGCGGCAGGTGAGTTGGGGTCCCAGGGGTCCCCCGGTTCGCGGAAGACCAAATCGAGGGGCTCAATTTCTTCTTTAGTAAAAGTGTCAATCCAATCGAGTGACTCTTGGAAGTCGGCGTCCGTTTCAAACGACCATGTCATGGGTGATCTCCTCAATCCATCGTGTCATGCCCGATTTGCTCTGCTCAATGCCTCAAACTGATGTCTGTGGCTAGGAGATGCGGTCGAGCCCTTGTTGTGTAATGATAAGTGTAGACTTGCTTAACGCAAACAAGCAATGTGCAGTCAGTTTATGAGTTGTGTTTTCTAGCAGTTTTACACGCTCCGACGAAGAATTTGGTGCACATCTGGGGTTGTTAAAATTGCCAGCTAGTTGTAACTTGTTCCGAACAAGTTTAACTCAATAATAACCCGAAAACACCATGGCGTTTGAATTGGAGAAAATAATGAGCGGTGACCCTAGCAATCAACCGGTATGGCTGGTCACTGGTGCGTCTCGGGGTATCGGCGCTGCAATTGCGGCTCGAGCGAAGGAGCAGGGGTGCCGCGTAGTGATTGTGGCCAGAGGTGAGGAAGCTGTCAGTACGGCTGACCGTTTGGGCGCAGGTGTGGCAGCGATTCAAGCCGACGTGAGTGATGTTGCCGCTGCCCAACGTGCGGTTGATGAGACCATTGCGACCTTTGGACGCATTGATGTTGTCGTCAACAACGCTGGCGTCCATCGGGGCGGCAAAGTCGAGCGGTTGAGCCCTGAAGATTGGCAAACCGTTCTCAACGTCAACCTCACTGGAGCCCTCAATATGATCAGGGCGGCAAAGCCGCATATGGAGGCGGGGGCCAGCATTATAAATATCGGTGCTGTCGTAGGCTTTCGAGGATTTCCCGGGGATGTGGCCTATGCGTCGTCAAAAGCCGGCCTATCGGGAATGACTAACGCACTGGCCATTGAGATGGCCAAGCAAGGCATCACGGTCAATCTCGTGATTCCGGGCCTAGTTTTGACTGATATGACCTCGGGACTGACTGACGCTGCGATGGATAATATGAAAGCAAAAATTCCGATGGGCCGATTGGGTCAAGACCGAGAGGTTGCTGAAGTTGTCTATTGGGTCAGCCAAAGTCGTTACATGACCGGAGCCACAGTCCCTGTCGACGGCGGGCTCATGTGCAGTTTTGGGGTTGTCAGTCCATGAGTACCGCGTCTCAGGATGCCGTTTGTCGCTGGCTCCAAGAAAACCTTCACTGGTCTAATGTTCAGTTTTTAGGGCCCTTGAGCGGTGGTAACTCAAATTTAACTTGGCACTTCTCCAGTGCCGAACAATCATGCGTTGTCAGAACAACGCCGGACGAGGCTATCTCGCCGAATTCTGCTAGGGGAATTGAGCGCGAGTCTAAAGTGCTGAAACTTGTGGAAGGCATCGTTAAGGCTCCTAAGCTAATCGCCTGGTGCGATGATACCGAGGTGATGGGGCGGCCTTTTTTAGTTCAAGAGTGGATCAATGGCAGCTCGGTAACTGCAACACTCCCCAACGCTGATTGGGACCCCGTGGAAGCTACCAACGCGCTGGGTGAAGACATGATGCGACAACTCGCTGACGTCCACAGCATTGTTTGGCCTCATGAGGCCCTGTCTTTATTAGGGCGCCCTGATAATTTTGTCAGTCGCCAGTTAGAGCGCTGGTTAGCTGTTCGTAAAGAACACGCTGTCAGAGAGCTTCCGCTGCTGTTCGAACTGGGTGCGTGGCTACAGGATAATAGGCCTGATACAGAACGCCCGGCGCTGATTCACGGTGATTACCATCTTGACAACACCTTGGTAAGCACGGAAACCCCAGAGATCAAGGCCATTATTGATTGGGAGCTCGCCACTGTCGGTGACCCGGCAATGGACGTCGCGCTGGCACTGTTGTTTTGGGGTGACAAGCGCGCCTGTGTCCCCCCGGCGTTTTCTCATTTGCAAGCGATCTCAAGGCGTTCAGGGGTTGTCGACCGAAGGCATCTGGCTGGGGTTTGGTCTAGTGAGACGGGTCGCTCCACCGACGCAATGGGTTACTACATCGCACTCGCTGCTTGGCGACTCGCTGCAATAATAGAAGGTGCTTATGGTCTCTACGTGGAGGGTAAAGTTAATACCCCCTACGCTGCCGGACTCGAGCACGATGTCCCTGCGTTATTAGCCGAGGCCGAGCAGGCCGCGGCTGGAAATTGGTAGCGCAACCTATGGCCGTCAATGACCCCAGCATGTTGAGCACCATGATGCATACGCCTCTTGGGGTGGCGACTTTGTTTAAATTTGGGGCTCGTCATTTTTCTAGCAGTCGCGTCGCCGACTATGACGGCGTGGATCTCCATTGGTGGTCCTACCGGGAGATAGAATCACTGGCGGGTCGAATGGCGAATGGGCTGGCGACATTGGGCGTTGGCAGTGGCGATCGAGTAGGCACATTTCTTTGGAACGGAGTGACGCATCTAGGGGTTTATCTTGCCGCCCCTAGTATGGGTGCGGTCATGCACACGCTTAATTGCCGGCTTGCTGCGGACCAAATTGCTTATATTATCAACCACGCGCAGGATCGCTGTGTTTTTGTCGATGGTCGATTGGAGGCCCAGTTTCGCCCCGTTCTCAGTCAAATTCCTGAGGTACGACATATCATTGTTGCGAATCCTCAAGGTGGTCTTGAGGACGACCGAATTATTAGCCTTGAGAGCCTGCTTGATAACCAGCTAGAGCATCATGACTGGCCGGAAATTCCAGAGACACAGGCGGCAGGAATTTGTTACACCAGCGGCACTACGGGTAATCCTAAGGGCGTTGTTTACAGTCACAAGACCACCTATCTTCATGCTTTGGCTTCGCGATCTGTAGACAGTTTCGGTGTACAAGAGCGAGACACCATATTGATGCTGCCAGCCATGTTTCACGCCAACGCTTGGGGTTTTCCCTACAGCGGTTGGATGTCGGGTGCGGATATGGTGATGCCCGGACCTCACACTCAGCTCGAACATTTAAAAACGATGATTTTGGCGTCACAACCCACATTAACGGCGATGGTGCCTACGATACTAGGCGACCTCTTGCGAGATAAGGCGCTGACCCAAGATCAGATGGGCACTTTCAGAGCTTTGGTGTGCGGCGGATCCGCCGTGCCCTCGTCTATGATTGAGGGCGCGCGTGACCGCTGGGGTGTCCCTGTCATTCAAGGTTGGGGGATGACCGAGACCAGCCCGATGTGTGTGCTGTCACACCCGCCAAAAGACTTGGCTGACACGCCAGAGACGCAGTGGCGGATGAAGAGTGGGCGGCCGGTCCCCGGAGTGAGTGTGCGAGTCGTTGACGAGGCTGATTCCCTTTTACCCGAGGATGGGCAAACGGTGGGAGAACTGCAGTTGCAGGGTGCCTGGGTGACGGGAAGCTACCTTGATATAGAAAGCGACGCATTTACTGCAGATGGTTGGCTAAGAACCGGGGACGTGGGACACATTGACAGGCAGGGCTACGTGCAACTGACTGATCGCATGAAGGATGTCATTAAGTCGGGAGGTGAATGGATTTCCTCGGTTGATCTTGAGGATGCCATATTACAAACTCCGGGAGTTGCTGAAGTTGCGGTTATTGGCGTTGCCGATGAGCGTTGGCAGGAGCGACCACTGGCGGTTGTTGTTTGTGCGGATGAACTACTCGCCTCTGCGGCCCAAATCAGAGCGTTCCTGCAAGACAAAGTAGCTAAGTTTTGGGTGCCTGAATACTGGTCTTTTGTCTCTGAGTTACCCAAAACCAGTGTCGGCAAGTTGGATAAGAAACAGCTCCGTTTAGATCATGGTGACGGTCACTTGCCTATCGAGATTTGTCGTGAATAAATGCACCAACCACAAAATAAGAAGGACAGCTTGTCCATGAGTAAAAGTGTTGTAAAAACCACATCTAATGATCAATCAGGTGCCATCAACAAACAGGCAGAGCGCAGTGCTCAGTCTGATAAAAAAATGTTTGAGGCGGCGATTGAGCTCATTAATGAACGCGGTACCGCGAAGACTACGCTCAAGGATATCGGAGAGCACGCTGGCTACAGCCGAGGTTTGGCGAGTTATCGCTTTGGATCGAAAGACGGCCTTTGGATGGAGTTATTCGATAAATTTGATGATATTTGGAAGCAGCATATTGCAGATTACATCAAGGATAAATCTGGATTAGATGCGCTGCGCTGTGCCATCCACGCCCAGCGCGATATTTTTCGAGTGGAATCTGGCTACCTGAGAGCCATGTACATTTTGTGGTACGAGTCTCTAGGAGAAGCTTCTGATATTCGCGCCAGTCTTGCCCACCACCACAAAATTTATCGACGGGACGTTTCCAAATGGCTGGAGCAGGGCGTTGAGGCCGGCGATTTCAGCGCGGACATCGACTGTCAGCAATTGGCGGGGGTTTACTGTTCGATGATGTTTGGTGCGATTTATCAATGGGTCGTTGCAGCAGATGCGCTTGATCTAGATGCATTCTTCGCCTACCTCGAGCAAATGCTGACCTTTTACGTAATCAACGCGAGGCACTAAACATGGCACGATTAAAGGTCGACGGGGAAAAGTCCATCTACTTTGAAGATGTGGGCTCAGGGGAGAAGGCACTAATACTGATCCATGGCTGGGGTATGAGTGGTCGCACTTGGGATGGCGTACTGATTCCACTTCTAGACGCAGGTCTTCGTGTTATCACTATCGATCATCGTGGTTGCGGGCGTTCCGATCATGATTTTGCAGATTTGAGCATCGATGCCATCGCAGGCGATGTTGTGTCTCTTGTCGATTCACTGGCGCTTAAAACGGTCTACCTCAATGGCTGGTCTTTAGGTGGAGCTGTGGCAACACGAGCGGCGCATTCTTTGGGAGCGCGTTGCGCGGCCTTAATTCTTACGGCGGGTGCGAGCCCGATTTATACGCAAAAGCCGGACCTGGCGTTAGGCGGTAACGCTGAAGATGTGGCGGGAATTGTTCAGGCAATGAATGCGGATAGAGTGACGTTCCTAGCGGGATTAGCCCATGCGGTCACTGCCAAGCCAGTGTCTGATGCTTTGCTCACTTGGATGGGCGACACTTTCATTGGTTCTGCTGCCCGCGCGTCGGCGACGTTGGGTGAACTGGCTCATCTCGATCAACGCGACATTATGGCTGAACTGGATATTCCCATCCTCTCGTATATCTGTGGGCAGGACGGTTTTGTTGCTCCGGAAATATCCCGTTGGGTCGCAGAGAATCATCCCAAGGCCGAGGGCGTCGAGTTTCCGGAGAGTGGTCACGCGCCATTTATCGAAGAGCGTGAGGCTTATCTAGAAAGTTTGATTCGCTTCGTTGCATCTAATTAGACCAGGGAGTTTTAATGACTAATCAAGTAGATTTCGGATTGTGGTATGACTTTCGTAATCCCAAGCCTTGGCAAATCGATTTTGAGGTGTTTTATCAGGAGCGGCTGGATCAGATTGTTGCCGCAGAGGGTATGGGCTTTGATTCGGTATGGCTGACGGAGCACCATTTTTGCGACGACGGCTATACGCCATCGCCACTGATGATTCACGCGGCGATCGGCGCAAGAACCAAGCACATGAAGCTGGGCACCAATCTGATGCTGTTGCCGATCGCTGACCCAGTTCGTATCGCTGAAGATGCTGCAACACTGTCGCTTATGACAGGCGGGCGTTTTGATCTTGGCGTAGGCATTGGTTACCGACAGCTTGAGTTCGAACAGTTTGGCCGCAAGATTTCACACCGCCCAAGCCTCGTGGAGGAGGGCATTGAGATTTTACGTCGCGCCTGGTCGGGTGAGCCGGTAAATTTTGAAGGCAAGCGGTTTAGTGTGGGGGACCTCTGCATAACACCGACCCCCAAGCGGGCCCCCAAGATTCTGTTGGGCGGCATGGCGCCCCCGGCTATTGATCGTGCCGCAAGGATTGCCGATGGCTTCCTCTGTACCGGCGGGATTGGTATGGATGTATATGTAGAAGCGCTTAAAAATAATGGTAAGTCGCCGGAAGAAGGCAATATTATTTTAGGGTGCTGGGCGATTATCGCTGAAGACCCTGAGGCCGAGGCTGCTAACGTCGGCGAGCACGTGCTCTATCAATCCAACGAGTACATACGTTGGGGCGCCTTTGGGCCACCGGATCAGACGCCTTTGTTCCCCGATGCGAGGTCTGCGATTGATAACGGACTCTATGAACTTTGGGACGCCGATATGGCTGTCGAAAAACTCTCCGCTATGATTGAAACGTATCCCATGATCTCAGATATTCACTTCTGGGCTCAGTTTCCCGGAGAGAGCGTCGAGTCAGGAAATCGCCGTTTGAACTACATCGCAGAGAAGGTTCTGCCTCGCCTCAAAGGTTAATTTGTAAGACGTTACCTCAACAGCTCTTGGAAAAAGCCGGCTATCGCCGGCTTTTTTGCTTTCACTCATTGCAAAGATGCCCCGACAGTCCACGCATTAAGCGTCGTGTATGTCTGTGCCACGTCTGATTGTCGACAGTGTCAATCAATTGCTCTTAGGTTAGGGGGTGTTGCCTATCAGCAGCCCGGGCAGAGGAAACCCGTGTACCTTGCAATCCGCGGTTTGGCACTTTTCAATCTTTGGTGAAACAGGGAGGCGCCCTTCTGCGCTGCTCCCAGTGATTAGTGGCTAGCGGAGTTCACTGATTGGCAGTCAATGTCGGGCTTTCGTCAACTGCAAAAACCAAAAGGGCGTTCCCCGGTTCATGAAAGTAAAGCCCGTACCCTGAATTCACGACAACGTGGCCTTGTGCAACGGTAACCCCTGCGCCGCTCATGCCACCGCCAGATGCAGCGACCCCATTGACGGTGTTGAAATCACGCTTGGTGTCATAGTCCCAAATAACCTCACCGGTTTGGCCGTCGTAGGCGCGCAGGTGGCCATCAAGATGCCCAGCGATGACTGCATTGGTGAGTGCGGTCAGCGGGGCAGACACGCCGGGGTCACACAGTGGGCGATCGTCGCTGCAGATGTCTTCCTGTACATGACTCCAAAGCACTGCGCCATTTTCAGCGTCGATAGCATGAACCCCGGGACGGGCCAACGCTGGGTCCAAGTCCTCGCCGTTGCGTGTATCGTTCATATCGTTAATGGGGGCGTAGACTCGAGTTCCCTCTGCCGCCATTCCAAAATGTACGCCACCTTGGATACTGCCACGGCCAACTTTGGTCACCCACTGCCGTTGTGCTCCGGTCGCGGCATCATAAGCCACGACACTGCCATCTTTATGGCCCGCAACAATGACATCTTCAGCCTCGGGACGTTTGATCAATAACGGGCTGGAACCCTGATCGTAGTCTGGGCCCATCTCGGGAGGGCAGTTGGGGTGGTTAACCGACATCATACAACCCACGTTCCAGGCGTCCCCGGCAAATACTTGACGGGTCCAAAGTCTTTCACCGGTATCCATGCGCACC
>ERZ1049444.2329-NODE-2329-length-12675-cov-111.888510_pt1 | contig 12675 bp, 12 predicted proteins | sample MGYA00383101_ERZ1049444 | MGnify/ENA primary metagenome ERZ1049444 (study PRJEB29581, sample SAMEA5548371) | metagenome | biome: marine; feature: coastal; material: water | depth 50 m | study: Short-term variability in the microbial, nano- and picoplankton...
TGAATTGTTATTAGAAGGCCAATCGTATATAATTTTAGCTACATTTTGAATAAATTAATTTATGAATAAAAATCGCTCCTTTGTCGGCTCAAATGTTGCACTAATTACTCCAATGTTTGATGATGGGAGTGTTGATTATGAATCACTAAATAGCCTCATAGACTTTCATATTGATTCTGGAACAAGCTCAATAGTTTCAGTTGGAACGACTGGTGAATCAGCAACTGTGGGTGTTAAAGAGCATCTTAAGATAATAGATCACACGATCAAATATGCTGCAAGAAGAATTCCAATTATTGCTGGGACTGGGGCAAACTCTACTTCTGAGGCTATTGAGCTCACACAGGAGGCTAAAAATTTTGGTGCTGATGCCTGTTTACTTGTCACTCCTTATTACAATAAACCGACTCAAGAAGGATTATTTCAGCACTTTAAATTAATTGCTGAAAGCGTTAGTATCGATCAAATTCTTTATAATGTGCCTGGAAGAACTGCAGTGGACATGTCAGTAGATACCACTTCAAGACTCTCAGAAATTTCAAATATTATTGGTATTAAAGATGCTACAGGAGACCTATCAGTTATCAAAGAGCTTGTTGCCAAGTGTCCTGAAGATTTTTTACTGCTTACTGGCGATGATGCTACCGCCATAGATTTTCTTCTTTTGGGCGGTCATGGAGGTATTTCGGTCACTGCAAATGTTACTCCTAAAGAGCTTCAAAAAGCATATCTAGCTGCTATTGCTGGAAACGCAGAGCTTGCAAAGAAATTAAATGAAGAACTTTCAGGTCTTCATAAGAACCTATTTATTGAGTCAAATCCAATACCTGTGAAATGGGCTCTTCATAAAATGGGTTGGTGTGACAGCGGAATTAGATTACCATTACTTGAGTTATCAAATGAATGTAAAACTGTTGTTGAAAATGATTTAAAGGAATTAGATTTAATATGAAAATTACCAATTATTTAATAATAGCTTTAATTAGTTTGTTTGTAGCTAGTTGTTCGAAAGTTACTGATCCAGTTAAAAAGATTGGTTTAGGAAGTAGAGCTGTTAATTATGAGTCGAATGAAAATGTTGACTCTTTAATTATACCTCCAGATCTTACAGCGCCAAGCTCTCAAGGCTCATTTACTCAAGTGATTGAAGTTAATGATGAAAGTGATGTTTTAAAAAGAGTTCATAATGTTGAAGTTAAACGAGATAATTATCGACGCTGGCTCCTAGTTGAACTTCCTCCTGCTGAGGTTTGGGCATTATCAAAAGAATTTTTTCGCTCATATGGATTTCAAATTGAGAAAGAAAATCAAAAGATTGGCCTACTAGAAACTGATTACTTAGAAATTGAAACAAAAGTTCCAGATAAATCTTTGGGTACTATTCGTGCCGCCTTGGCAAAAGCATTAAAAACCCAGTATGGTTTACCAATTGCTGACAAGTATAGAATTCGAATTGAGCCAACAGCTAATTCAATGGAATCTGAAGTTTACTTGACATTAAGTTCAATCGGTGAAGTCGTGAGTGGAGCGACAAGAGTTTGGCAGCCAAGAGAGAAAGATGTTGAACTTGAGACAGAGATGCTTCTTCAACTAATGATTTTTTTAGGCAATGACAGGGATGATTCTATTACCAAGATTCAATCAAATGTTAAAGAGAAAAAAACCACTGTTTCAGTTGTCTTATCAGATACAGGTTATGCTTCTTTAGTTTTCCCATTCGATAAAAATGAATCATGGAAACTTTTAGGCTGGGCGCTTGATGAATTAAGTGTTGATATTGAGGATAGAGACCTACTTGAAGGTAGCTACTTTATCAATGTAACTCCTAATAAGGGTTTCTTCTCAAAACTACTCGCAACAACCTCAATAACAAAAACGTATCAATTGATTTTAAAAGAAGACACCAGCTCTCAAACAAAGGTTATTTTTGTAGATCTTAGCGAAGAGAATGATGAGAAGATAATTAGCTATAGTGCAGAACTGTTTGATCAAATCGCTTCCAAGTTTTAACTTTTTTGTAAATCAAGCTAGATTTTAGTAAATCATGCTGACAAAAAAACAAATTCAAGACATTGCCAATGAAAACACATTGGTTAGTGATTTGTCTGATTTTGATTTACTTGAATTTTGTATTCTAGCTAATGAAGGATATCGGAGTGGAAACCCTATAGTTACTGATGAAAATTATGATTTCATCTTTATTCCTGAGCTAAAAAAAAGATTGCCTAGTCACCCATTCCTTCAAAAGGTTGAAGCTGAAAGTGAAGGGTTTTCAGATGAAAAAATCAAGCTCCCTGAAAAAATGCTCTCGACTGATAAAGCTTATACTTGGGGAGAGATCGAGAAATGGCTTGAAAGAATTTCAAAATTTTCTGAAGAAATAAACGTTCTACTTTCTGAAATTCAAATTAAAGGAACTGCAAAGTTGGATGGATTCGCAGGTTATGATGACGGAAAAAAACTCTACACACGAGGTGATGGTAATAAGGGAAGTGATATTAGCAGAGTATTTCAAAGAGGACTTGGAATTTTAAATGAAAGTGAAAGAGGACAAGGTCCTGGAGAGATTGTTGTTAAGAGAAGTTATTTCGAAAGTCATTTGAGTAGTCATTTTGAGTATCCAAGAAATTTTCAAGCAAGTCTCATTAAGGAAAAAGAGTTAGATAAGTTTGCTAGAGATGCAATTGATGCAAAGGCCGCTTTGTTTGTACCTTTTAAGCAGCTACCTTTTTGGCAAGGCAGTATTGATGAGTTCAAAAATCAATTCTTAGATATAGTAATTGGGCTAGAGGGGGGCGTTGATTTTGATATTGACGGCGTAGTCTTTGAAATAGTCAATCCTGAATTAAAAGAATTTATGGGTTCGAATCGTAAGTTCCATCGCTGGCAGATTGCCTACAAAGAAAATAAGGAAAAAGCACAAGTAAAAGTTATTTCAGTCACGGCTCAAGTAGGCAGAACTGGAAAGATCACACCTGTTGCAGAGTTGGAGCCGACACAGTTAAGCGGCGCAACTATTTATAGAGCAACTGGTCATCACTATGGACTAGTCAAAGAGCAAGGTTTAGGCGCTGGAAGTGTCGTTGAATTAACTCGAAGTGGAATGGTAATCCCTAAAATAAATAAGGTTCTTAAAACTGCTGAGGTTGATATACCTTTAAACTGTCCAAGCTGCAATTCACTTTTAACGTGGGACTCGGATTTCTTGATGTGCCCTAATATCAATGCTTGTCCAGATCAGGTTGCTGGAAAAATGATCTATTTTTTTCGAATTTTGGCTAATAATGATGGATTTGGGCAGGCAACAATTCAAAAATTATATGATGAAGGTATACGCCAGGTAAGCGATATATATCTCCTTAATGTAGATGAATTAGTTTCAATGGGTTTTGGTGAGAAAACGTCTCAAAACCTCATTGACCAGCTTGATAGGTCACGCCAAGAAAGCATTGAAGATTGGCGTTTTTTAGCTGCTTTTGGTGTTCAAAGACTTGGAATGGGAAACTGTGAAAATCTATTAAAAAATTATTCAATTGAAAAAGTTTTTAACCTTTCAGTTGATGAGATTGCAAATATAGATGGTTTCGCTGAGCTAACTGCAGAACTCATTTTTTATGGACTATTGTCCATTAAATCCCAGTATGAGGTATTGGTATCTGGTGGTTTTGATTTAGAAAAAACGCTTTTGATTAATGACAAAAATGCGAGTGCAAATCCTTTTTATAGTAAAAAAATTGTTTTTACAGGCACTATGAGTCAGTCTAGATCTGATCTAGAAAAGCAAGCAAAATCACAAGGTATAAGCGTAGCAAAATCCGTAAGTTCAAAAACTGATTTTCTGATTATTGGAGAAAATGTTGGCCAGTCAAAAATGAATAAGGCCAAAAACCATGACGTTGCAATTCTTTCGGAGTCGGAATATTTGAAAAAACTTAATACTTAGAAATTTTCTATATATAATTATGTCAACTTAAATCCAAAGTTGGTTTTAAGCAAAGACATTGACGTTTATTTGGGTAATAACCTAGATAAGCGTTTTTTTTCGTCAGTTTAAAGATGAGCTGAACTGGTATAGAAGCCCGCTACTTTCTTGAAGGTAGCGGGCTTCTTTGTTTAAAACATTGGAGTAATAATATGAAAATGATAACAGCTTATATTCAGCCAAAAAGACTGGATAGTGTGAGACAAGTTCTCTCAGAAATTGATATTAATGGTGTTTCTGTTACTGAAGTAAAAGGATTTGGGAGACAAAAAGGCCACACAGAACTCTATAGAGGCGCAGAGTATGTGGTGGAATTTATCCCTAAAGTTAAATTAGAAATTGCGATTACCGAGGAGCAAGTTGATGGAGTTATTGAAACCATTAGTGCTGCATGCAAGATTAATGGTGGAAAGATCGGAGATGGCAAAATTTTTGTAACAAGCCTAGAGCAGGTTATTCGTATTCGTACGGGTGAATCTGGGCCAGAGGCACTATAGGAGTATGAAATGGAAAATCAAATATTAGAATTACAATATGCAATTGACACTTTTTACTTTTTAGTAATGGGTGCTCTTGTAATGTGGATGGCAGCAGGCTTTTCAATGCTAGAGGCTGGTTTAGTGAGAAGTAAAAATACAGCCGAAATATTAACTAAAAATATTGGTCTTTTTGCTATTGCTTGTACTATGTACATGATCTATGGTTATGACTTAATGTATGGTGGTGGAGCATTTCTATCGGGAATTAGTGGTCAGGGTGAAACATACTCAAATGCCTCTGACTTTTACTTCCAGGTAGTCTTTGTAGCCACAGCGATGTCAATCGTATCTGGTGCAGTAGCAGAGAGAATGAAGTTATTTACTTTTTTTGCTTTTGCCATAATTTTTACGACCATTATCTATCCACTTGAGGGTTCATGGACTTGGGGTGGAAATGATGTTTTCGGTCTATATAACTTAGGTGATTTTGGTTTCTATGACTTTGCAGGATCAGGCATTGTTCATATGGCTGGAGCAGCTGCAGCAATTGCTGGAGTGATGGTTCTTGGACCAAGAAAAGGGAAATATGACAAAGATGGAAATTCAAAGCCAATTTTAGGTGCAAATCTACCTTTAGCTACTTTGGGGACATTTATATTATGGTTAGGCTGGTTTGGTTTTAATGGCGGTTCAGTTTTAGCAATAGCAAGTAAGGAGAGTGCAGATGCGGTAGCAATGGTATTCGTTAATACCAATGCAGCTGCTGCAGGAGGCGTGATCGCTGCACTTGTTTTTGCAAAACTTTGGTTTGGTAAAGCAGACTTAACAATGACACTTAATGGCGCTTTAGCAGGTCTTGTTGCCATTACTGCTGGACCAGACACGCCAAGTGCTTTCGTAGCAAGTTTAATTGGAGCAGTCGGTGGTGTTATTGTGGTAGTTTCAATAGTAATGCTTGATCGAAAACTCAGGATAGATGATCCAGTCGGTGCCATTTCAGTGCATGGCGTTGTTGGATTATGGGGCTTACTAGCTGTCCCTTTAACAAATAGTGATGTTTCATTTACAGGTCAAATAGTGGGAGCTGTAACAATATTTGTGTGGGTATTTGCAACATCCTATTTAATTTGGTTAGGTCTTAAATCTTTGATTGGGATACGTGTATCAAAGGAAGAGGAGGAAAATGGAGTTGATATCTCAGAGTGTGGATTGGAGGCTTATCCGGAGTTTGTCGTTAAGTAACTACTTTCTTAGTATTTATACTAATAAAGTAAAAAACCTCCACTACAGAAAATAATTTGTAGTGGAGGATCATTAATTAAACTTTAATCCAGTTATAACCTTGATGCTAATGAGGTATATTATTGGAGGCTATAAAAACTTAGAACTATGAAAAAAAATGTAATGAATCAGTCTGCCCTTAAAATTATTCTGGTCGATGAAAATATGGGTCGTTCAGCAATTCTTAGGCGCGCTCTTCAGGATAAAGGTCATGAAGTAATTAGTCGCTTAGAGGAAAGTGAAAACCTTGCAAATAGTAACGAGATTACCCATGCAGATGTTGTCATTGTCAATGCAGATATCCCTGATGAGGCTGTCTTTGCAAATCTAAGGGATGTCAACAAAACCAAACCAAAGCCCATTGTAATGTTTACGGAGAGTTCCGAAGAGCATATGGCTGGAACAGCTATTAAATCAGGTGTTAATGCGTACATTGTTGATGGACTTGAAGAGAAAAGAGTTCAACCAATAATTGATGTAGCCATCGCTCGTTTTAGGGAATTCCAAGCCTTAAAAGATGAGTTAGATGCAACTAGAAGCCAGCTTGCTGAACGAAAGTCAATAGAAAAGGCTAAGGGTTTATTGATGAAGCATAAAAAAATAACTGAGGATGAGGCATATCAGTCACTCAGAAAAATGGCAATGGATAAAAATAAAAGAATTTCGGAAGTTGCCGATGGCGTAATTAGTGCTATTGAGCTTTTAGGGTAGGCAAGCTAAAAGCTACTTACTTCTTGATGCTTTTTCTTCATGACCAGAAACGCCAAAACGTCTCGCTAATTCTAACTCAATCTCTTCAATACTAATATCCTCGTGACGAAGAAGAACCATAAGATGAAACCATAAATCAGCTACTTCGTGGATAACTTCATCTCTGCCTTCTTCTTTCACTGCTTGAATAACCTCTTCAGACTCTTCACTGACCTTTTCTAAAATCGAATTCACTCCTTTGCTATACAAAGAAGAGACATAAGACTTATCTTCAGTTGAAGATTTTCTTTCTTCCAGGATTTTTTCTAAAGCATGTAGGATGTTATCCATAGATTTCTTTAGGGTCTTTAATTACTTCAGAGATGCTTTTCCATTCATTATTTTCAAGTTTATTGAAAAAACAATTAGCTCGTCCAGTATGACAGGCAATGCCACCTTTTTGATTCACTTTGAGTAAGATAACATCCTGATCGCAATCAGTAAATATCTCAACTATGTCCTGGTAGTTCCCTGACTCCTCACCCTTAAACCATAGTTTTTTTCGAGATCTCGAAAAATAGACTGCTTTCTTTGTTTTTATACTTAAAGTAAATGCTTCTTCATTCATCCATGCCATCATCAAGATTTCATTTGTTGAATAATCTTGAGTGATTACCGGAACAAGTCCTCTTTCATTAAACTGAATAGTATCGTGAGGTTTCATATTTATGCTTTATTGTTTCGTGATAATTTTACCAATGCATTCTAAATCAATGAAGATTTATTTATTAGAGTCCAGCTTTGAGACTTGCAACAATAAATTGATCTAGGTTTCCATCAAGTACATCCTGAGTATTAGTGCTTTCTACGCCTGTTCTTAAATCTTTAATTCTTGACTGGTCAAGAACATATGAACGAATCTGATGACCCCAACCAATATCTGACTTTAAATCCTCAACATCTTTTTTATCGGCGTTTCGTTTTTGAATTTCAAGTTCATAAAGTTTTGATTTTAACTGTTTCATTGCTTGATCTTTATTTGCATGCTGGGAGCGGCCATCCTGACATTGGACCACTGTCGAGGTTGGCAAATGAGTAATCCTTACTGCAGATTCAGTTTTATTTACATGTTGGCCACCAGCCCCTGAAGCGCGATAGGTATCAATACGAAGATCAGATGGATCAATCACAATTTCGATGTCATCATCAATCTCGGGTGATACAAAAACCGAAGAAAATGAGGTATGCCTTTTGCCATTTGCATTATATGGAGATTTTCTAACGAGCCTGTGTATACCGATCTCACTTCTAAGCCACCCAAATGCATACTCACCATCAAAATGAATGGTTGCTGATTTAATGCCAGCAACATCACCAGCAGAAACCTCCATGAGCTTAACCTTGAAGTTGTGTTTGTCGCCCCATCTCAAATACATTCTTAAAATCATTTCAGCCCAGTCTTGCGCTTCAGTTCCACCAGATCCAGATTGAATATCTAAGTAAGCAGAGTTTTGGTCCATCTCTCCACTAAACATTCTCTCGAATTCATAAGTAGTAATAGAATTTTCAGTTTCGTTTAAGTCTGTAATGATTCCATTAACTGCATCACTATCGTTTTCAATCTCTGCCATCTCTAAAAGTTCTTTAGCATCATTTAAGATGCTCGATGAGTTAGAAAATGTTTCACAAATTTTATCAAGTTGAACTTTTTCTTTACCTAGTGCTTGAGCTTTGTCAGGATTAGACCATATATCGGGATTTTCTAATTCTAATTTAACTTCCTCAAGTCGATCTTGTTTTTCATCAAGCTTAAGATACTTTGACAATATATTCAATCGATCTATGAGTTCTGATATTTTTTGGTAATAAGCTGACAGTTCCATGACTCTATTTTAATGCGACAAGTAATAAAAAAGCCCCAAAATAGGGGCTTTTATTTGTCTAATATAAATTTCCTATTTTCTTAAGCCTAACCTTGAGATTAAATTTGCATAAGAAGTAAGATCATTATTTTTAACATACGCAAGTAATTTTTTGCGCTGTGAAACAAGACGTAAAAGCCCTCTTCTTGAATGATGGTCTTTTTTGTGAGTTTTAAAGTGCTCAGTTAAGTGTCTAATTCTAGCAGTTAGGAGAGCAACTTGAACATCTACAGAACCAGTATCTGAAGGGTCTTTTTGGTATTCTTTAATAATAGCTTGTGTATCAATTGACATAATTTATAGTTCATGTAACAAAAATTTAAGTTGAGAATTATACGCTATTTTTTTGAAATGTTGTATTTCTAATCAAATATTATTAATTAAATTTGTAAAAGTTTTTTTCATCATTTGGCCTTGTTTTAAATCGACGATGAATCCACAAATACTGTTCAGGTGAGTGTTTAATTTGTTTTTCTAAAATTTGATTGACAACTGCTGCATCATGAATAGGATCATTCGTTGGATAGTTAGAAATCGGCTTTTCAAAGGACATCAAATATCCATTACTAGTCCTTATAAAACTATAAGGTATTACCCTTGTGTTGTTATTTTTTGCAAGTCTTGCAGTAGCTGAAGCAGTAGCAGTCTGAATTCCAAATAATGGCGCAAAAACACTGTTATTTTTACCTAAATCTTGATCAGGAGCATACCAAATTGGAAGGCTGTTATTAATCGCTTTAATAATGGATCTTGTATCAGTGCTTTTAATCATTACAGCGCCATTTTTTTTGTATCCATTGACCATAATACTATCAAATAGTTTGTTATTTTGAGGTCGATAAATATTTGCGATGGTATGGTTAATTAATAGTGCACGACTCCCTAACATGAGAGGCATAAAATGTGAGCAAAGAAGGATAATTCCACCTTCATTTTTTAGTGCATCTTTAAAAAAATGTTCATTCTTTATCGTTAAAAGTCTTTTAATTTTATTATTACTTCCATAATAAGCGTTAGCAGTTTCGAAAAAACTTACTCCAATTGCCTCAAAGTGTCTTTTAACCAGGCTGTTAACTTGAGATTGTTTTTTTTCAGGAAAACAGTTTGAAATATTTGAGTAAGCAGTCGATCTCAATTTATGCATAAATGGATGAAGCAGCCTTCCAATGGCTTTTCCAGCCAACACTTGAGCTTTAAATGGAATAAAGACTCCAATTCGCATAAAGAGAATCAGAATCCATGTAAGTAAAAATTTAGGGTGAATAAATTTGACGTTTAACATTAAAATAAAAAGAAAATGAAACTAAAAATTAAGCTATAAATTATGCCATTTATTGACAGAGATTTTATCAATGATTTACCCAATAGAGTAGATATTGTTGGTCTAATCAATAAACGTGTGGCTTTAAAAAAGGCTGGTAAAGATTATAAGGCATGCTGTCCTTTTCATGAGGAAAAAACACCTTCTTTCACTGTAGTTCCAACCAAACAGATATACCATTGTTTTGGCTGTGGTGAGAGTGGCGGTATTATTGATTTTGTTATGAAATATGATCATTTAGCTTTTGTAGAGGCAATTGAGACTGTCGCAGGCGAGTCTGGAATTTCAGTTATCTATGATCAAACTGCCAAGCCTGTTGATATGCGCTTTAAGAGATACAATAAATTGATGGAGGAGTTGAGTCGTTTTTATCAAGATCAACTCAAAAAATCAGCTGCTAAAAAGAAAGTAGTGGATTATGCAAAAAAACGTGGAATAAGTGGTTCGATTGCTAAACGATTTGAACTAGGTTTTGCTCCGCCAGGATGGAACAATCTTTTTGATTCTTATAAAAATAGTGAAGAATCAATTCAAGATCTATTATCAATGGGAATGATTGTCCCAAAAAAAGATAAAAAAGATGACTATTATGATCGTTTCCGAGATCGACTTATATTTCCTATTCACAATACAAAGGGTTCAGTCATTGGCTTTGGAGGGCGCGTCTTATCGAGTAAGGATAATCCAAAGTATTTGAATTCTCCTGAAACCCCTTTGTTTTCAAAATCAAAAGAATTGTATGGTCTTTATCATTGTAGAAAATACTCCAGGAAAATAGATGCCATCATAGTTGTTGAAGGCTATATGGATGTCATTGCACTTCATCAACAAGGAATCACTAATGTTGTTGCTACTTTAGGAACGGCAACTACTTCATCACATTTACAAATTTTATCCCGCACAGCTGAAACGATTGTTTTTTGTTTTGATGGAGATAAGGCAGGAAGAGAAGCAGCCTGGAAGGCTTTAAAAACGTCATTGCCTGCTATAACTTCAGGCTTAGTAATCAAATTTTTGTTACTGCCGGAAGGAGAAGACCCTGACACATTAATTAATAGTGAATCAGCTAAAGCCTTCAATAAGAGGGTGGAAGAGGCTCAAACGCTTTCAAGCTTTTTATTTGAACATATAAAAGCTGAAGTTCCTTTTAATACGATTGAAGGTAAGACATTGTTTTTAGAAAAGTCAGCAGCATTAGTTAATCTAGTAAGCTATCCAATCTATCGTCAACAATTAATAGAAGGGATTGCTCAAACAATTGGGCAAAATATAACTCAAGTTGAAAAAGCAATTGAACAAAATATTACCAATAATACCCAGCCTTATAATGCCAATGAATTTGAGCAAGCAAATATAGTCAATCATTCATTTCAAGCGAAGTCACGGAATGCTAGCTCTTCAAGTATGAAGAGCCTAATGTCTAGAATGATTTCATGTGTCATTAATTATCCATCCCTTGTTAATGACCCTGAGACCTCGAGTGTCATAGAAGAACGTGCTAGAAAGCTTCCAAAATCAGATGTTTTGGTTGAACTAATAAGATATATCCAGGTTGAATCTGATCTTTCAAAGGAGGCATTATTGTTGCCCTACAAATCTAAAGAAAGAATCTATAAGCGCCTTCAAGAGCTGAGTGTAATGGAGCCTTTTTTGAGTGAGTATGAGGCTAAAGAAGAATTTGGATATGCCCTAACTTCAGCCGAGAAATACTATGAAAGAAAAACCACAAAAGCCTCAATTCTCTCAGCAAAAACTCATGATGAAGAAAAAGCTGTCATGCAGAAAATCATCAAAAGTAAGATGAAATCAGTAAATCAAAAAAATCCTAACCCTCAAACTGAGGAATAATTTCAGGATCATTGATGAGTATTCTTTTCATTGCCTTTTGAAATGCTATCGAAGCAGAGTTTGATCCTTCGCATCGATTTCTCTTGGTTGGAGCCCAAGATAGAAAGCATTTTTTTGGGTAATCAAGCCTTACAGCCATAATATATTTAGGATTTTCTGCAGGTGAATAACCCACAAAATAAGTTCTCTTGGCGCCATCTTTATTGTATTGACCATCAATAACCATTTCAGCAGTTCCGGTTTTTCCAGCTACAGAATATCCATCAATAACTGCACGGTATCCTGAGCCTTTTATTGAGGCAACAGAATCAAGTATTTCAGAAATTCTTTTTGTTGAGTCGGGTGAAAACACTGGGGCTAAAGTATTGGCATCATTTTCAGTTTGAATTATTTTTAGTGAAGGAATGGAGCCTTCATTTGCAAAGACTAGGTAGGCTCTTGCAAGCTGAGCAAGATTTGTAGTCATGGGGCCATGACCAAATGAGAGTGACCTTTTATCACTTTCACCCCAAGTACTAAAATGTCTTAGTTCACCAGAATTCTCTGATCTTTGCATGACTCCCAGAGGCTTACCAAATCCTAGTTTTTTCCATGCATTATAAAACTCTTCATTTTCAATTTTTTCAGCTACTACGACTGTTCCTAAATTGTGAGATTTTTCGAGAATTCTTTGAATTGTCATCTCAAAAAATTTATTATCAGGTGGAAAGTTTGCTACTCTTTTTGTAACATCAATTAACTCATCATCAGTTGCAGTTATGACTCCTTTATCTAGCGCAAGAAGCATAGTAAAAGGTTTCATTGTAGATCCTGGTTCAGTTTTGTCTGAAAGAACGCGGTTTCTGTAATCGTCAGCACTATAATTTTGAATGTTATTAGGATTTGTAGACGGATAGTTTGCAAGTGCAAGTATCTCGCCACTTGGAGATAGAACAATCGCTGCAGCAGAATCTGCCTCATGAAACTCGGCTTGTTCTTTTATTGCGTTGAATACATGAAACTGAATATCTGAATCAATCGTAAGGTTTAAATCTTCCCCTTCCTTAAATTTTTTGATCATTTCAGCATCGTAATAGATATTTGAATTATCTTTGTTATCTGCTAGCCTTTTGACTCCATTGATTCCAGCTAAATATTGATCATATTCAGACT
>ERZ1049444.2333-NODE-2333-length-12665-cov-4.879778_pt1 | contig 12665 bp, 8 predicted proteins | sample MGYA00383101_ERZ1049444 | MGnify/ENA primary metagenome ERZ1049444 (study PRJEB29581, sample SAMEA5548371) | metagenome | biome: marine; feature: coastal; material: water | depth 50 m | study: Short-term variability in the microbial, nano- and picoplankton...
TTCTGAAAAGGAGATTTGCTCTCCGGTAATAGATTCCATTTCGAGTTCTGCGAGATTCATCCGTTTTTCCTTTTGCTGTTGTGATACGTTTGAGTTGACACTTGTTTGGCTGTCGTCGTTTTATCGCGTGAGCCCATTCTATGAGAATATGCCATGCAAATACCATCGTTTGTCGTTGCTATACTGAAATATCCACAGTAGCGATCCTTGATTATCTATTGTCGCAACATAGTAGTCACGGGTAATAACTTTGTTAAGGTCTTCTTCATCCCACCAACCAAAATCGATTCTCTCAGGCCCTTTTAGTAAGGTTAATTGGTGCTTTGAACCTCGGGAAGAAGAGTGGAAAGAAGAGGGCTGAAAAGGTGGCTTAACTGACGCTTTATCACTAATTTTTCCAGCACTGCTGAATTCACATGTTGCGGGTAATAGTTTTGGTTGGCTTAACAACATCATGGGTCTGGCAGGTTCAGGTGTCGACGCCATACCAACTCGATTGGGTTGCCAGTAATCTTTTTGATCAAGTCGAACAGGTTTCCATGCTTTTTCAGGGCGATGGTCATTGGCCGCGGAAAGTCCATAACACGAGCCAGGCCCTAGACGCGTACGTAATTTGTTAAGCAGCATATCTGCCTGTTGTTGCCCTTTAACACTGTCTTTTTGTTGAAATGATGTGCCATGAAACAAATCTCCGGAAAGGTTGACCGCCGGGAATAAATTGTTAACAGCCAACGAGAGGTTATCTATTTCTTTTACATCCTTTATTTGTTCAAGTTTAAGCAAGGTTAGCGACTTGAACATGTCATGTTCGTTCACCGGGTTCGCTAACAATATATTGAAATTTCGATCGCTATGATTTCGATGCGATAAAGTCCAAGATAAATGATTGGTTGCCAATTGTCTGACTGTTAGAAATTCAGCCAATTCGGAAATCAATCGATTAATAGGAAATCGAAGCGATGCGGTGTTATTAACATCTGTAAGAAAGGTGACGTCATTTATGAACTTTGGGTCAGGATTGATGAACTTTTGTGGGTCAGACTTTTCACCCAGCAGGCGTTGCAGGTAATCAACAAAATAAATGCCGAATCTACGATTTAGACCACTTTTGGGAAGTGCAAATAGTGCCTTGCAATCCGCGATGCCCATTTGCTGAAGCGATTCGATGATTTTTTTGTCTACCTGTAAACAATTCACTGGCAGGTGCTCAAGCGAACTAGCGACATAGAAGGCACGCGATTTGTTTCCATCTAATTCTGGCTTGTCTCTTTCTACTTGCGGTTTTCTGTTGCTTGTCGCTAGACAGAGCGCGGCCATTGGTGTCATGTTTGTCGTCAATATCGACTCATATCCTTGTTTTGTAAGTCCTTGTTGTATTTTTGTTTTCAGGGTTTCTAGTCCGCCAAATAGCTTTAGACAACCGCTGATATCAAGTAAAAGGCAATCGGGTGTTCTGATGGTAACGCTAGGTGTGAATTGATACGCCCACTGAGCTAGATGAGAGAGCGTCGAAAATTCTTTTTGTTCGTTTCTTTCAAAGCTGACAACCTGACTGCTTAGGGTTAAGGCCGTATCCAGGCTGCTACCAATATCTATGCCGAGTGCATGTGCCGCCAGATTCAGAAATCTGACTTTCCTTTGTGCCAAGACAACAATAGGCCTTCTGATATCTTCAGTTTGTAGGCCTCTCGTAAAAACCTCTACTGGCAACATAGGCAAATGCACACACAGCCATAATGTTTGTGGCGCAACGTTATCGGAGCGGGAAACCATGTCGATCCTCACTGCTTTGGGGATCAATAAAAACGAGATCAGAAGCAGGGTTGTTCGGGTTTCTGAAGGCCATTTCAGAAAAGTCTGGGGTTATCTGATGTAATTTGTCATCAAAATCAATGGTGAATTTTTCTGTTGGCCAACCGCCGCGACGCTTTACGATTTTTATGTCCAAAGAAGAATGCTCTACAAGGGGAGAATAATGGTTACCGGTAAGTTCAATTCTAAGTTCGGCAGGGGAGGCATGTCTGACAGATTCCATGGGCCTGAATAATATGCCTAGAGATTCCCCTGATTTACTGGCAACTTGTAAACGCCGCACTTGCTTGTCGTTTATATTTTTTGGCCATGCGAGTACAGCGCAGCAACTTGTTGAGGCGAGCGCTTGCTCCATCGCCCATAGACTATCTGTTTGGTTTTTAGGGTTAATAACAAGGATTGATGTCAGGTCTATACCTGCGGCTGTTAGTGCTGGCGCGTAAGGGATGTAAGGGGGTGAGATCCAGAGAATCCAACCGGCTTGCTGCTGACTGAGGTTTGCCAGAGCTGGCGCCAGTAGCCTGATTTCTCCGATACCTGCATGTTCGTATAGCAATTCCGTGATGCCTTCCGCCGGCCATCCAGAACCTGAAAGTTGCTCGTCAAGTATTTTGAACCCGGTAGGGGTCCCCTGTTTTTGTCCTGACTGGTAACCTGCATGTAAATGCGATGCGCGCCACATACCCGCTTTTTCGAGAGTTTTCTGCAAGTCTTGTGGTTGCTTTTGTTCCATTCTAACTTTTTCCTGTTTCAGAGATGGCTGATTTAGGTGTCTATCATCTAAAAGGAGTCATGCAAATGATGTTTTATAAAAACACGACTACTGGTTATATATACAGTAACCGATAAAGGCGGCTGGCGCAAAAGATGAAATGTGAGGGTGATCAATGATAGCCTTCTAGCGGAATTTGAAATTAAGCAAATAGATGAACAGAACAAGTACAGTTCAACAAGAAATTGAGAGAGAGGTCATTGAATCTGCAAATGAATGGGCTGCCCGCTTGCCGGAATATGCAGAGTTATTCGAACAGCAGAACAGACTGACGCCTGATATTGCCAGACAATTCGCTGAGGCAGGTTTCTTTCGCATGAATGTGCCACAGGAATATGGCGGGCTTGAAGTGCACCCGCGCACCATGGTGGAAGTGATTAAAACGGTTGCAAAAGGTGACGCTTCTGCTGCATGGAATGTCATGATAGGCGCCACAACTGGATTGTTAGCGGCAGGCTTGCCGGACGAATATGCAAGGGAAATATACGGTGATAAGCCAGACGTGTTGAGTGTTGGCACAACCGCGCCTCTGGGCAAAGCAAATGTTGTAAATGGTGGTTATGAAGTAACCGGTCGTTGGCCCTTCGGCAGCGGCTGCCAGAATGCCGACTGGATTAGTGGTGGTTGTTTTGTTTTTGAAAATGGACAGCAGCGAAAAAACACCAAAGGAGCTCCCGAGATTCAATTAATGATGTTTGATGCTGCTAGCGTTGAGATAGAAGACACTTGGCATGTATCAGGCCTCAAGGGAACGGGAAGTCACCACTTCAATGTCAACCAAGTTTTTGTGCCAGAAGGTAGATCGGTTGCGTTGGGAGGAAGAAGTAGAATTCAAAGACCCTTATATCAATTTCCAATGCTGGGTTTGCTGGCACTCGGCGTCTCCAGCGTGAGTTTGGGCATTGCTTATCACGCGCTGGACGCCTTCGTCTCTCTGGCGGGTTTAAAAACGCCGACTGGCTCGTTAAGGCGTGTGGCTGAGAGAGAAATGGTACAGGGCGACGTTGGCAGATGTTTGGCTGATTTAAGATCTGCCGAAGCTTTTGTAAACGAGGCCATAGATGAAGCTTGGGAGATTGCGCTCCGAGGTGAGCGCTTGAGTAATGCTATTAAGTCTAATCTCAGACTCGCGGCTGTAAATGCTACTCACAAATCTGTCGCTACCGTCGATCGATTGTTTCAAGCAGGCGGTGGCAGTTCTATCTATCTCGATAGTCCTTTGCAACAATGCGCGCGCGATGTTCATGTGACGACCCAACATATCATGGTGGCCAACCCAATTTATGAAGTGGTTGGCAGGGTTGAACTTGGACTGCCGCCTGGTTCACTGCTTTAACACATGCATCGTATGTGTTGACGTCAATCGAAACATTTTAAACTCAACAAGTAATATCAAAACGATAAGGACCCTGAAATTAATGAGTCAAGAAGATAATAAGCTGAGCATTGGAACTGTTGGTTCCAACGCATTATTGATGGGGGATTTTCAGGTGCGTGCCGAAGTTATGGCACAAATCAAGGAATCAGCAATTGACCATCTTTTCATCGCCGATCATGTGAGCTTTCACGACGGCTTTGGTATGGACGGTCTGATCAATGCAGCAACCCTGGCCGCAATGAATCCAGATATCACTGTGTTTCTTGGTGTTTATCTACTTGCCTTAAGGCACCCGGTGCCGGTAGCAAGACAGCTGTCAACTCTGAGTTTGTCTGCTCCGGGTCGGATCATTTTCGGTGTAGGTATCGGTGGAGAAGATCGGCACGAGATGGAGGTTTGTGGTATTGATCCATCAACCCGTGGCAGAAGAACAAATGATTGTCTTCAGGTCGTTCGATCATTGTTAACAGGAAAAAGCTGCAGTTTTGAATCCGAATTTTTCTCAATTCAGGATGCCATTATTAAGCCAGCACCCGCACCACAAATTCCAGTGATGATTGGCGGTAGGTCGACAGCAGCACTCAAGCGAACAGCCGCGTATGGTGATGGTTGGCTAGGGGTTTGGTGTTCGCCAAAAAGATTTAAACAGGCAACCGAGGAAATTGAACTATTGGCGGCGAACCACGCTCGCGAAGACACGAAATGGAAGCACGGGCTTCAACTCTGGGTCGGTCTTGATGAGGATAAGAGCAAAGCTCGTGCAATACTGGCGAAGGAAATGGAGGCTATGTACAAAATTCCTTTTGACGCCTTCGAGAAGTATTCTCCTTACGGATCTGCAGAAGAAGTTGCTGAGTTTCTGCTGCCCTACGTTAAAAATGGTGCTAACGTGATTAATATTAAAGCCTGCGCGAGCAACCCTGTGTATGAGGTTGAGCAAGTATCCAAAATCTGCGAACTCATTAAATCAGCGCTCTGAGTCATTTGTGTAAACTCAAACCTATTATTGGATAGTCCGAAAGATCGGGCCATAGGGAAGTTGTAATGAAACCCAAAAAAGCTGTTGTTGTCTTGCTTGATTCGCTAAACAGGCACATGTTGGGCTGCTATGGCGGCGGCGAATTTGAAACGCCGAACATTGACCGATTTAGTAAAAAAGCGAAAAAATTTACAAACCATTACACGGGGTCGCTGCCCTGTATGCCCGCAAGGCACGATATCCTTGTTGGTTCTATGGATTTTCTTTGGCGCCCTTGGGGCTCGATCGAACTATGGGAACGCCCAATCACCCATCAACTCAGGAAAGACGGTGTGATGACCCAGTTATTTACCGATCATCCTCATTTGTTTGAAACAGGTGGCGAGAATTACCATACCGATTTTTTTGCTTGGGACTATTTGAGAGGTCACGAGGGTGACCCGTGGAAGACACGGGAAGATCCAAGTTGGATAGGCGCGCCGGCATTGCCAGCGCAAAAACGAAAGCACAAAGCTGAAAAAATTCCAGGTTATGATCTGTCGCGTTCATGGTTCAAGGACGAACTTGATTTCCCTGGACCTAAAACCATGAAAGCGACGGCGGATTGGCTCACAACGGAGAGCAAGGTTCACGACAGTTTTCTTTTGTTTGTCGACGAATTTGATCCCCATGAGCCGTTTGATACACCAGCACCTTGGGCAAACAAGTATGACCCTGACTGGCAAGATGAGCTGATGATCTGGCCACCATATACTGATGCTGGCATCAAAAATGGTGTGTTAACCGAGCGCGAAGCGAGACACCTTCGAGCGAATTATGGTTCCAAGCTAACAATGATAGATCACTGGTTTGGTAAAATCCTCGATGCGATGGATGCGCAAAATCTTTGGGAAGACACAGTTTTTATCCTGTGCACCGATCATGGTCACTATTTGGGTGAAAAGGATATGTTTGGTAAACCCCGAAGTATCCAGTACGAAACACTGGGTCACACCCCGCTGATGATTTACCATCCGGATTATGAACCCGGGGAAATTGATGCACTAACCACCAATGTTGATATACATGCGACGCTTGAAGATATGTTTAATATTGAATCCGAGCACGTCACTCATGGCCGATCCACACTGCCGCTGATCTCTGGCGAAAAGACCAGTATCAGGGATTGGGCAATCGGCGGTGTCTATGGAAACTGGGTTCAGATTCAGGATGGTACTAACAAATACGCCCGGGCGCCGGTCACCGATAATTTTCCTCTCTCTATGTGGTCTAATCGTTGGTCAACGATGCCTGTGTCAGTCTTCCCCGGATTCCGGCTACCAGACCCCGATAGCCGAGCTTACATCGATTTTATGCCCGGGACAGACATCCCTGTGCTTAGACAGCCCTTTGCTGAGGGAGATTTGCTGCCCTACTGGTCGATGGCGGTGAAAGTAAATGACCACCACTTATATGCATTGAAGGAAGATCCCGGAGAGGATCGTAACCTGGCGGTTGGTGATCAGAGCAACAAAGTGCTTGAGGCTCAAATGGTCGAGTTACTGAGAACGGCGCTCAAAGAAATGGAAGCCCCTGAAGACCAGTTTGAACGTCTGGGTTTGAACTAGCCCTATTCGTGTGGGCTAACAAAAAGTGCATGGGTTATACATGGGTCATACATGGTTTAGATAGGGAGCACTTGAGTTTCCTTTACCTCCTCCATGACGACGTAAGTGCGGGAATCGCTCACGCCGGGCAGGGTGAGTAGAGTTTCACCCAGCAGTTTTCTGTAGGCTGCCATATCGGCGACCCTCGCCTTTATCAGATAGTCAAAATTTCCTGACACGAGATGGCATTCAAGCACCTGAGGAAGTTTGAGGACAGCCTGCCGGAAGTCGTCAAAAACATCGGGGGAGGTTCTTATCAGTGAAATTTCGACGAAAACCAAGAGGCTAAGAGAGAGTTGCGCTGGATTAAGCTCTGCTCTGTAGCCCTTGATATGTCCGCGTTGCTCAAGTGACTTCATTCTTTCAGCGCAAGGTGTTGCGCTCAGATTTACTTGCTTCGACAGATCGGCGATTGTCATACGACCATCTCTCTGCAATGCGTTGAGGATAGCGTAATCTAATTTGTCTAGTGATTTACTCTGTTTAGAAGACATATATGTCGGTTGGCCTCTGTTAAAAGTCAAATAACTAGCATAATACGCTATTAAAGTGCCATAAATAAGTGAGATACACGGATTGGCACCTAATATAATGCTCGCATAACGATTTGAGTAGCGATTTTCGGATCTTTCCCTAAACGAAATTAAAGCCGAGCATTTAAAATGAAAATAGGCGTGCCCAAAGAAATTAAAAATCACGAATACCGCGTTGGCCTTATCCCAGCTGGCGTCAAAGAGCTAATTCATAATGGTCATGAGGTATCAGTTGAGACGAATGCCGGTGATGGCATTGGTTACTCCGATGCAGAATATATCGCTGCGGGCGCGCAGATCATGGCGAGCGCGACAGATGTTTTTAATTACGGCGAACTCATCATAAAGGTTAAGGAGCCGCAGGCTATCGAGAGGGCGCGATTAAAAAAAGGCCAGACGCTTTTTACATATCTACATCTAGCCCCGGATCTTGCTCAAACTGAAGAGCTGATTGAATCCGAAGCAACTTGCATCGCCTATGAAACAGTGACTGATGCGATGGGGCGATTACCCTTGCTCGCCCCGATGTCTGAGGTCGCTGGTCGGATGTCTATCCAGGCAGGCGCACTTTGCATGGAGAAGTCTCAGGGTGGCAGAGGTATTTTGCTCGGCGGCGTACCGGGGGTTGCTCAGGGGGAAGTGTTAATTCTTGGCGGCGGCGTGGTCGGCCAAAATGCAGCACAAATGGCGGTCGGTATGGGTGCTCATGTGACCATTGTAGATCGTTCACTCGATGTGTTGAGGCGCCTGGACAATCAGTTTGGTAACCGAATTCAGACACTATATTCGACTCAGGACGCGGTCGAAGAGATGGCAATGAAGGCCGATTTGATTATTGGTGCAGTGTTGATTCCGGGCGCGTCAGCGCCGAAGCTGATTACCCGCGACGCAGTCAAAGCTATGTCTGCTGGCACGGCTATGGTGGATGTGGCGATTGATCAGGGAGGATGTTTTGAGACCTCTCACGCAACAACACATGATGAACCTACCTATATTGTCGACGATGTTGTCCATTATTGTGTCGCAAACATGCCCGGTGCAGTTGCCCGGACTTCGGCGGCAGCGCTAAATAATGCAACCTTGCCTTATGTGTTAGCGCTCGCGAATCATGGTATCAACTGCGCGCTTCGTAGTGATAGCCACTTGATGAACGGCTTGAACGTGCATCAGGGTAAAATTACCAACAAGTTTGTTGCAGAGGCGCATGGACTTGAATATGTAGCGCCGGCTCAGGCTGGTTTCTAGCGGACCGCTCAGGGCTGTATAACCGGCGCATCGCTCAGGGCTGTTCAACTGGCGCATCGCTCAGGGCTGTTCAACTGGCCAGAGAAATCGTTTCAGAAAGATGGGTGTATAGCGGAAGGTGAGTAGTATCGCGCTCGGCATATTCACTCATTGTGTTTTATCTGATAAATGGAGATCATGTTTATCAACCCTCGCTGGAACGTTCAACTACTGTGATTTTTGCTCAGGCGCTTTTCGCCACGATCGACCGTAACCTACACTGGCAAAAGTGCTGCGACCGTTTTTTGGCTCGCAATCTGCTAATGCTTTTTTGTCTCGTCATTTCAGCGTGTGAAGACGCCAAGCATGAACTATCGACCGTCATTGTAGAGCCCGAAGCTCCGGTAAAGCCCACCATACTGTCTTTGCACGGTATAGACCGAGTAGATGATTACTACTGGCTTCGCGATGATTCGCGTACTGATCCTGAAATGCTGAATCTTTTGCATCAGGAAAATGCTTACACCAGCGACATGATGCAACACACCACCGCGTTGCAAGACCGTTTGTTCAATGAAATTGCACAGCGGCTTGCTGATAACAAAAAAACCGTTCCGGTTAAGAAAGGCAACTTTGAGTACCATCAGGAGTACAGGGAGGGGGCGCAGTATCCCATCTATTTGCGTCGGCGTTTGCTGCCTGCACATCAACAAAGCGCTGAAGTAATTCTCGATGTAAATAAGCTGGCTGCAGGACATGAATACTTCAGTGTTGATAATTGGAGTGTTAGCCCGGACGAGGTAAAAATGGCTTATGTCGAGGATACTCTGAGCCGCAGGCAATACACCTTAAGAATAAAAAACTTAGAGACCGGCAAACTCCTTGAAGACGCTATCAAGAACGTCTCAACGAGTATTGCATGGTCTGGCGATAGTAAATATTTATTCTATGTCTCAAAGCATCCGCAAACGCTGTTACCCAACAGGGTGTTTCGCCATACCATTGGGACCAGCGTGGCCCAAGATGTGCTTGTTTACGAAGAAGAAGACCCTGAGTTCTATACGTCTGTCTATCAGACAAGATCGGAAGATTACATCGCGATCTCGTTGTCCAGCACAGACTCCTCGGAAATCAGACTCATACCTGTGTCAACGCCGACTGAATCCCCGATCGTATTTCACGCGAGAGAAGCCGCTCACGAGTACAGAATTCGGCACATAGACAAAATGTTCTATATTTTGACCAACTGGCAGGCTAAGAATTTTAGGCTCATGAAAGTTCATGAAGACCTCATCGGTGACAAAAAGAACTGGGTCAATGTGTTAGCGCACAGAGCGTCGACTCTCATTCAGGACGTCGAGGTCTTCGATCATTTCTTGGTCACTCAGGAAAGCTCCGATGGGCTGTCAACGTTGCGCGTTCAGTCGCGTGGCATGCGTCGTGACCTTGATGCTCCAGCTACCGATTCGCCTGAGACGACAGCTAATAAAAACATCGAGCCTGACGAATGGCTGGATACAACCATCGAGTTTCCGGATCCGACTTACGCGATTTTTCTCGCATCCAATCCTGACCCAGCGAGTACCAAACTTCGTTATTTCTATTCGAGTCTGACGACACCTTCATCGGTTTACGAGTACGACATGTTGGATAACAGCAGCAAGTTGCTCAAACAAGATGAGGTGCTTGGTTCATTTGACGCAAAAAACTACGTTTCAAAGCGGGTATCTATTCAGGCGCGTGATGGTACGCGCGTTCCGGTATCACTTGTCTACCGCAGGGATATGTGGCGACAGGGCGAAAACCCACTTTACCTCAACGCTTACGGTTCTTATGGTTACTCCTCTGATGCCAATTTCCAGTCACTGCGCCTGTCACTTTTAAACCGGGGGGTCGTTTACGGCATCGTGCATGTCCGAGGAGGGGAAGAGCTGGGGCGGGAGTGGTACGAAGACGGCAAGTTGCTTAGAAAGAAAAACACTTTTCAAGATTTTATCGATGCAACTGATGCGCTTGTAGAGGCCGGTTATGGCGCGAAAGACAAAGTCATTGCTATGGGTGGATCAGCAGGAGGGCTTTTGATGGGTGTGATAGCAAACGAGGCTCCGGAAAAATATCTGGCGATTATTGCTCATGTACCTTTTGTTGATGTGATCACCACGATGAACGATCCAACGATACCGCTCACAACGGGAGAATATACTGAGTGGGGTGACCCGGCGGAAAAAACCTATTTTGACTACATGTTGTCGTACTCGCCTTACGATCAGGTCAAGGCGCAGGATTATCCTCATATGTTTGTGACAACTGGGCTTTACGACTCACAGGTGCAGTATTTTGAACCTGTAAAATGGGTCAGCAAACTCAGAAAAATGAAAACGGACGATAACAAATTGTTGTTGGATATTGATATGGAAAGTGGTCACAGCGGTGCTTCTGGACGTTATGAACGATATAAAACCGACGCGCTCGAGTACGCTTTTCTCCTGGATATATTGGGGCTCGACAGCTAGTCCCCGAATTTCCGCTGTAGAGCCGCTGCGAGCGTAACATGGGTAAAAATTAACCACCTTAGCCAACGTTCCACAAAACTTCGTCTATAAAATCTATCGTTATATTCCTGGGCACTTTGATTTGCGTCATGGCCTGTCAGTCGAAGTAGTATCAGTATGACATTGGATGTATAGCCAAAGACAAAAACATGAGTGGTACTAAGATGATGTCGCAGTTTTGCGTCATTTATACCGTTTTGTGTCTTCTCGTTTTAATCTAAAAATATTCCGTTTTGCGACAATTTAGCCTATTTTTCTCGACAAATCGTGAATGTCTCTCGTCAAACCGCACCTCGAATCCTGCCAGCGATACAAGTGTATAAAAAAACCAGACTCTTCTGTAAAACCGATTACAAATATAATAAAGTACTTACATAAATGGCATGACCTTGATGTAGGTCAGTGTTTTCCGCTAAGTCTCGGGCATCATGCTGCCAAGTGATAAAAAATAAATGGTACTAGAGTGATGTTGAATACACCTATCCAGAACGAAGGCGCTTTATCCTTGATTCGTTCTCTGGGTTTAGCCCTGAAAATTCAAATACCCTTGATACAAGAACTGTCCTCAGCGGCGCGGAGTTTTTGCGCTTATGTAAAGGCAAGGCTGGTCGTAGTCGCCTTTTCACTTATTTTATCCACGCTGGCAGGATGCTCCGGCGGCGGGGAATCCTCCACACCGAAAGCTCAGGGATTATCTGCCTCCGCGGCCCCGGTCACTGCTTCAGCGCCCGCAGCGCCAACTCCCACGCCTACCGTAGTCAAGAATGAGATACCGACCGACAGACCGGTTCTTTACTGGCTGGATGAACTTTTTCCTAGTAAGGAATTTTCGGGCATGCGATCCCTGATTCACGGAGCCAAAGACCTACCATCAGAAAAATTGATTAATTGCACCGTCCGCGTGGAGACGAATAGGAGTTGTAATTTTAGCGAGATTCCGCTCATCGGCATGGACCATTCAGCGCCCACTGTTGATCAGATTATGAGTAGAGTGTTGGTGTCGCACGATTGGATGGCGACTAGAATGCGAGAAATCCTGGAATCAATGCCGGCCGAGACCTTGCTCATGACCCGTGGTATATCCGCGATTGTAATTTCCTATGACATTAGACCCTCTTTCTACTATCCGCTTACATCCACGATTTATATTGATCCAAACAGTCTGTGGCTTACGGAGGAGGAGCAAAATACGATTGACCCGGCGCCGGATTTCCGAAGTGAGTTTGGTAGCGAATTACTTTTCACGGTTCCTTGGCGTTATGTTGCCGCCGGCGATAAAGATATACGCGCTTTGGAACGTAATTTGGACAGTGTGACACTCACAACGACGTCGCTCTTCTATCATGAACTTGCGCATGCGAATGATTATTTCCCGCCTGAAAGCCTTGATACTATCGATAGAAATACGGCGATACAGAACCTGAGCGTTAGCCCAAGATCCTCACTGCTTTCAGGCACGTTTCCCCTACAATCACGGCAGATGTTTGATCTTGCAGAGGTCAGCTTTGGGGGAGAGACAGCGACCATCAACGAGATAACACTTACTGCAGAAGATATTGCTTATGAGTTTTCAGCCGACGTAGCGAATGATTTTTACAATTACCATACTGAGCGCGAAGATTTTGCGATGGTATTTGAAGAAGCGATGATGTTGTATAGCTATGGCGTGAATCGAGATGTAGCTGTCACTACACTGCCGCAGACATCAAATGATTGTGCAGACTATATTGTTGCCTGGGGACAGCGAAACCGGGTATCAGGCAGCGCCA
>ERZ1049444.2340-NODE-2340-length-12642-cov-7.555335_pt1 | contig 12642 bp, 13 predicted proteins | sample MGYA00383101_ERZ1049444 | MGnify/ENA primary metagenome ERZ1049444 (study PRJEB29581, sample SAMEA5548371) | metagenome | biome: marine; feature: coastal; material: water | depth 50 m | study: Short-term variability in the microbial, nano- and picoplankton...
CCGTGTGCCCTTCGCGCTGTTCCTGATTAGCATCTCTGTCTTCATGGCAATCTTCGGCTTTACCTCTGTTGGCGGCGCGGAGTTCGATAGCTTTGAACAGATCTTCCTGCTCACCTCGCAGGGCCCGTTCTCTGTCATCACCATCGCACTGGGCTTCGTGGCGCTATTCCTTGCCCTACGCTTCGATATGTCGGACCCACATCGCGTGACGCTCAATGCCTCAAACGCATTCTGGCTGCATGTGATCGCCGCGCCCGCAATCGTGAACACCGTGGCTATGACGCTTTTCAGCATTGGCTCGTCCACAGCGCTGATCGGTGTTTTCGTTTTCGTCCTGCTGATGGCCATCTTTGCTATTGCCATCGACCGCCGGTCTTTCCTGATTTCCGGCGTCGGCTACATCGTCGCCCTCGCCTTTACTGTGATCGAAGGCCAAGCCTTTACCATCATCATGATCCTTGGCGCTGTCCTCGTTTTGCTTGGAGCGAAATGGGAAGTCTGGCGCGGCCGGATTGTGCGAACGCTTCCAGATTTTCCCGGCAAAGACCGGCTTCCCCCTTGGGATCAACAGAAAGACACTAAATGACTGACCTGACTCCCCGCGAAATCGTCTCGGAACTTGACCGCTTTATCATCGGCCAGAACGACGCCAAGCGCGCTGTTGCGGTGGCCCTACGGAACCGTTGGCGCCGTAAGCAGCTTAGCGATGATCTGCGTGACGAAGTCTACCCCAAGAATATCCTGATGATCGGACCCACCGGCGTTGGAAAAACCGAGATCAGCCGCCGCCTCGCGCGTCTGGCCCGTGCGCCGTTTCTAAAGGTTGAAGCAACCAAGTTCACTGAGGTGGGTTATGTCGGGCGTGATGTTGAACAAATCGTCCGCGATCTTGTCGACAATGCGATTATCTCCACTCGCGAATTCATGCGCGAAGAAGTAAAGGCCAACGCCCACAACGCCGCCGAAGAGCGTGTGATTGAGGCAATCGCAGGTAAAGACGCACGCGAAGGCACGCGCGATATGTTCCGCAAGAAGCTTAAGACGGGTGAGCTTGACGACACGTTGATCGAACTTGAGCTGTCAGACACCTCAAACCCGATGGGCGGGATGTTCGACATTCCGGGTCAACCCGGCGGTCAAATGGGGATGATGAACCTCGGTGATATGTTCGGCAAAGCCATGGGTGGCCGGACGGTTAAGAAAAAGCTGAGCGTCGCCGAAAGCTATGAAATCCTGATCGGAGAAGAGGCTGACAAGCTGCTTGACGATGAAACAGTCAACAAGGCCGCGTTAGAGGCCGTTGAGCAAAACGGTATCGTCTTCCTTGATGAGATCGACAAAGTTTGCGCCCGTTCTGATGCCCGTGGTGGTGACGTCAGTCGTGAGGGCGTGCAGCGCGATTTGCTGCCGCTAATCGAAGGTACAACCGTCAGCACTAAACACGGTCCGGTTAAAACCGACCACATACTGTTTATCGCCTCTGGCGCGTTCCACATCGCTAAACCCTCGGATTTATTGCCGGAATTGCAGGGTCGCTTACCGATCCGGGTCGAATTGCGCGCGCTCACCGAAGAAGATTTCGTCCGCATCCTGACCGAAACAGACAACGCCCTGACCCGCCAATACACAGCGCTTATGGGAACCGAGGAAGTCACTGTTGAGTTCACCGAAGACGGTATCGCCGCCCTCGCCCGCATCGCGGCAGATGTGAACCAATCGGTAGAAAACATCGGCGCGCGGCGGCTTTACACGGTTATGGAGCGCGTTTTCGAAGAACTGAGCTTTACCGCCCCAGATCGCTCTGGCGAAGAGGTTATTGTAAACGCCGCGTTCGTCGACAAACACCTCGGTGATTTGGCGAAGTCAGCAGATATGAGCCGCTACGTACTTTAAGTCGTGGGCCCTGACCCCTGAAATCAGGGGTCGGGTCCAGAGACGCCGAGCGTGTCGTTAACGGCCTTGCGCTGACGTCCAATTTGACCACAACTACCCACATGGTCTCACTGTCTTTCCTTAGAACAAACGCGCGCTGGTTGGCGGCTGGGTTTATGCTCACCCTGATGTCGGGTTTTGGGCAGACATATTTTATTTCCATCTTCGCAGGCGAAATCCGCGAGACGTTTGATCTAACCCACGGCGAATGGGGCGGGATATACACTCTGGGCACAGGCGCGTCTGCCGCCGTGATGGTCTGGGCGGGTGCTTTGACCGACAAATATCGCATCCGAACCTTGGCGATGGTTATCCTGCCTATGCTGATGATTGCTTGCTTTTTCATGGCCGGATTCTCGGCGGTTTGGATGCTACCCATCGTCATATTCTCACTGCGCTTCGCTGGCCAAGGCATGATGAGCCACCTTGCCGTCGTTGCAATGAGCCGTTGGTTCGTCGCTGCAAGGGGTCGGGCGCTTTCGATTGCTGGGCTGGGATTTTCTGTGGGTGAGGCGTTTTTACCAATGCTTTTCGTCTCGCTTTTGGTCCTGTTTGATTGGCGCATGCTTTGGGTTGTCGCGGGCATAGCTGCGATCCTTGGGTTGCCGGTTCTCCTCGGGCTGCTGCGGAGTGAGCGTACCCCTCAATCCTTCGCTGAGTCCGACCAGAGTTTGGGTATGCAGTCACACCACTGGACGCGAGGCGAAGCTATCAGACATCCCCTATTCTGGATGATGTTCCCTGCGCTTCTCGGGCCTTCTGCATTCAGCACCGCTTTCTTTTTTCATCAGGTCCATTTTGCCGAACTGAAGGCGCTCAGCCATTTTGAACTTGTTTCGCTCTTTCCGATTTATACGGGCGGATCCATTTTGATGATGATGATCTCGGGTTGGCTGCTAGACAGGTTTGGTACGCCGCGCCTCATCCCTTGGTATCAGGTGCCGCTCGGGATCGCGTTCGTGGTTTTTGGTCTGACTAATTCTCTTGGCGCCATTGTCGTCGGTATTCTGTTTATGGCCGCAACTGCTGGGGCAAATGCGACCCTACCTAACGCGTTTTGGGCTGAATTCTACGGAACCAAGCATCTTGGAGCGATCAAGGCTCTGGCTGCTGCAATTATGGTATTAGGGTCAGCCATTGGGCCTGGGGTGACGGGTTATCTGATAGACTTCGGGGTCGGCCTAGAGGCTCAGTTTGTCTGGGTTGGTGGTTTTTTCGCAATCGCCACAGCTATGATGCTGGTCGGGATTTCCAAAGCCCGCCGTGAACTACCGGCGGCGACGTAGGTATACGTAGTAGGCCCCGCCGCCGCCGTGCTTTAGATGCGCTTCGGATATCTGCATCACGGCCTGACCAAGCGGTGCCATTTTCAACCACTGAGGCACTTGATGGCGTAGCGCGCCCATGCGTTCTGGGATCGGTCCACCAGAATCCTTGTCTTTTCCCTTACCGGTGATGACCAAGACCAGTCGAAACCCCCGCATTTGAGACTGAAGAATAAAGCTCGTCAGCTCGGGGTGGGCCTCGGCCAGAGTCAGGCCGTGAAGGTCTATGCGTCCTTCAGGCACCAACTTACCGCGCTTCATTTTCTGGAATGCCTTGCGGTCCATTTGAACGGTCGATTGCGCAATGCTATCCGAAACCGATGGCAAAAGGTCGTTCAGAGACGCCTTGCCTTTGGATTTTTGGCCGATCTTGAAGGGCATTATCGGCTCGGCCACAAAAACAGGCTTAGGGGGTTTGGCGTTGGCTCGTTTCGTCTCTGTTTCCGCTAAAAACGATGGTTTTGGTGCGTGAAGACGTTCCGTCGTTTCGGCGACCCTTCCCCAAAGCGCTTCTTCCTCGGGGTGAAGTTTACGGCGACGGCTCATTGCAACGACTCTTCGACCATCGCATAGGCGCGTTGAATCGGTGTCAGCATAATCAAGCGACCTGTATCACGGATTTTCCCAGCCACCTGCCCTGCCACAACACCGGTGCCGACGAAAATATCCGCCCGCTGCGCGCCTTTGATGGCCGAACCCTTATCTTGGGCGATCATGATGCGTCGCAACTTCAATGCGCCGTCCTTTTCAATCCAAACTGGCGCGCCCAATGGCACATATTCAGGGTCAACTGCAATGGTGCGCAACGCCGTCAGAGGCCAATTCATCGCGCCCAGTGGTCCTTGGTGGTTTTTGGTTTTCGTCACTTCGGCGAAGAACACATAGGAAGGGTTATGGCGCAACAACTCTGGCCCGTCGGTCGGGTTGCGTTTGACCCAATTGCGAATGACCTCTGCGGATACCTCATGGGGTTGATAAATGCCTCGCTTAACCATTTCTTGCCCGACCGAGCGGTAATTGTACCCATTCGCCGCTGCATACCCGAGACGGATTGACGAGCCATCGGTTAACCTTACCCGCGCCGAGCCTTGGATTTGGGCGAAGAAAAGCGCCCCAAGGTCATCGACCCAGACTATCTCTAGCCCTTTGCCCCGCATAATGTCAGTTGTTTCAACTTCGCGGCGGCTGGGCCATCTGCCGCTAATGTGTTTTGGGGGACCATAAACCGGATATCTATATCGGCCCGTTTGAACGCGAGAACCAAAAAGCTCTGGCTCAAAATAGCCGGTGAACAACGTGTCCGCCCCGTCTGAAACCAGCACAGGCCGAAAGAACAGTTCGAAAAAGACCTTGGGATTGGTGGGGTTCAGCGCCATCGCGCAGATACTGTTCCAGTCTGGCTCGGTCATGTCGGGACAGGTTTGCAGGAAGATATCCAGCGCCGTCGCGTGATCGTCGTCTTCCCAGCCCTCAAGCTGGTCAAAATTAAGGACGTGTACGGATTGGACTTCGGCCTCAAGCGGCCCGGTTACTGCGAACAGGGCAAAAAGCACCGTTCGCAGTAGTTTTGTCATTCGCCAGTTGCCACCAACTGCCAGTTTGGATCGCCGCTGTTCATAACGCGGGCAAAGGTCCACACGTCACGCTGGCGCTTGATGGTTTTCTCATCGCCCTCAATGACATTGCCTGTCGGATCCTTAACAACCGAGGTCAGCTCACTGACGAAACGAACACTCAACTCGCCCTCGTGAGAGGTCTCGTTATATTCGGCGCCAGCTAACGTAAGCTCTCGGATGCCGATGAACTTGGCTTCGATCGTTAGGTTCTGTGCTTCACGCATTTCGACAACTTCATTGAAGCTCTCAAAAATTTCGTCCGAGATATAGGGCTTGATGCTGTCCATCTCGCCGGCCTCAAAGCCCATAAGGATCATCTCATAGGCACCGCGGGCACCTTGCAAAAACCCTCCAACCTCAAACGAAGGGTCTGCTGCCTTCATTTTGGCCAGCGCGTCCGCTGCATCACTGCCTTCGGGGGCGTGATCGGTAATATCGCGGTCCGGCCCGCCTTCGATCACTTCAAAATCTCGTTTAACCGGCTTGCTCAGCGACTCGGCCTTGGAAATAGGCGGTTTTTCGTGTCCTTCGCGCGTTCCCAACACGTTTTTGAGACGCAGGATCAGAAAGACCGCAATCGCTGCAAGTACCAGTAGCTGAATAATTGATGTGCTCATCTCGACCTCTTTTAGGGGCAAGGCATAGTAACGCCTGCCATCTCCACCTATGTAAGCGAGCAGCAGGGTCAAGTCCACAGCGACACAGACCTGATAAAAGAGGTTCACTATGTGGTTATTTTTTGCATTTGTTGCGGTTCCGATCATTGAAATCGCCTTGTTCATCCAGCTCGGCGGCGCAATTGGCGTTTGGGCGACGCTAGGTATCGTCATTCTAACGGCCGCGTTGGGTACGGTGTTGGTCCGCGAACAGGGTCGCCAAGCGATGAACAACCTACGGTCGTCGTTTTCTGAGCTGAACGACCCGTCTGAACCGCTGGCCCATGGTGCAATGATCCTTTTGGCGGGCGCGTTGCTGCTTACACCTGGCTTTTTTACCGATGCCGTCGGTTTTGCGCTGCTTGTGCCCAAGTTTCGTACTATTGCGTTCAACTACATCCGCAAGCGCGTTCAGGTTCAAAACTTCCAAATGGGTGGCCAGCCTAGCGGCCCACGTGGAGCCAACGAAGATATCATCGAAACCGAGTATCACGAGGTTCACGACAACGATGATGTGCCTCCGCACCCGAAATCGCCGACACATCAGCCTTCTGGTTGGACCAAGCATTGAGGCACGCCGCACAACCTGTTACAGGCGGTGCGATCTAGAGTTTAAGGAGATTTCCAATGGCCGAAAACGGCGCAGAGGCCGGGGCAGAAGCACAAGCTGCAGTTCCACCAAAAATGAGCGTAATGACTCAGTTCATTCGCGATCTATCGTTTGAAAACATTCTTGCCCAAAAGGGTGTCGGCGGCGAAGTTCAGCCAGAAGTAGACATCAATGTAAATCTTGAGCCACGCAATCGCTCTGCTGAAAACCAGTATGAAGTTGCGATGAAACTGCAGGTTACTAGCAAGAACAAAAGCACCGACGAAAAGCTTTTCATTCTTGAGTTGGACTATGCCGGTATTTTCCACATTGAGAACGTTCCACAGGAACAAATGCACCCTTACCTATTGATTGAGTGCCCTCGGATGATTTTCCCATTCGTTCGTCGCATCGTGCATGACGTAACGCGTGACGGTGGCTTCCCGCCGCTGAACATGGAAACTATTGATTTCCTTGCTCTTTATCGCAGCGAGCTGACTAAGCGCGCGGAAGAGATGAAAGCACAGAAAGCGGACGCTTAGTTAGCGTTATTCAGTGGCGTCTGAAATTCAAACGCCTGCTGAAACGTCCTAATCGGCCAGCTTTTTCCACAACGCGCCGTCGCCCATCGCCTCAACAAAGGCAGTGTGGGCGGCGGCTTCTTCTTTTGTGATCCGCGAAGGTAGCGGTGTTCCACGTTTTTCGGGCCGCCACTGGTTTTCGCCGCTTTCGCCATCAGACCCTGTTCGTGACAAGGCAAAGTCAGGCTGACGGCCACCCGTCAGTTCTAGATACACCTCGGCAAGAATTTCCGAGTCCAAAAGCGCGCCGTGCAGAGTTCGGGCTGTATTGTCGATTCCAAACCGACGACATAGCGCATCCAGTGATGCAGGCGAGCCGGGATATTTTTTGCGCGCAATCGCCAGCGTGTCCAAAGCCTGCGACATGGGCAGTTTCTGCATTTTCAGCCAGCCGAGCTCGGCGTTGAGAAATTTCATATCGAACGACGCGTTATGGATCACCAGTCTGGCATCCCCAACGAAAGTGATGAAATCCTGTGCGATCTGCGCAAAGACGGGCTTGTCCTTTAGCGTCACTTCCCCCGGTTCAGCTTTTCGCGGCGGTGACAACAGGTCAGGACCAATCCCATGCACGCCAAACGCCTCGTTCGGCATATAGCGTTCGGGGTTGATATATTGGTGATAGGTTTTGCCGGTCGGGACGTGGTTGAACAGTTCTAGCGCCCCAATCTCAACGATCCGGTCGCCGTCGTTTGGGTCAAATCCTGTGGTTTCCGTATCGAGAACGATCTCACGCATGATATGTGCCCCTAATTTTCACCAAAATTGCCCTCACCTTCTCCGCCGCGAGTTCAGGCGTATCGGTGATAACGATATAATCTGCTTTCGCCCTTTTTTCGGCGTCCGGCATCTGTTTGGCAAGGATCGTTTCAAGCTGGACCTCTGTCATGGTGCCACGCTCTAGAACCCTTCGCCTTTGGGTCGCCGCATCAGTCGTGACAACCACCGTGGCGTTCATATCGGCATCTGCCCCAGTTTCGAACAACAACGGGATATCCAGCACAACGATCTCATCCCCGTGTGCCGCCAAAAACGCGGCTCGATCCTCGGCGACCAATGGATGAACGATAGCTTCGATACGTTTTAGCGCTGTTGGATCTTGGTTGATGGCTTCTTTCAGCTTCGCGCGATCCACTTCACCGTTGGTGACGGCTTCAAGAAACGTTGCCTGCATCGGCCCAACGGCTGCTCCGCCCTTAGAATATAAACGATGAACCGAGGCATCCGCATCCCAAACAGCGCAACCTTCCCGCCGAAACAAGTCAGCCGTAGTGGTTTTGCCCATCCCGATAGAGCCGGTGAGGCCAATCGTAAAAGTCATCTCAGAATTGCGGCGCGGGTTTTTTCATTCACCTCGGGGCGCGCACCAAACCAGCGGTCAAAGCCAGGAACCGCTTGATGCAACAGCATGCCCAAACCATCAACGGTACGACAGCCAATCTCAGCCGCTTCTTGCAACAGCTTCGTCTGAAGGGGTGTGTAAACGATGTCGGTCACAACAGCCTTTGGGCTTAGATTATCGAGAGGAACGCGGAATTCCTGTTTGCCAACCATCCCCAGCGACGTTGTGTTAACAACTGTTGCTGCGTCTTCTAGCATGTTGCCCGAGTTTACCCAGTCGACCACGGTAATTTTAGCACCAAAGTCCGACTTAAGATTTTCCGCACGAATGCGAGTACGGTTTGAGATCAAAATCTCGGGCACTCCCTCTTCGAGAAGTGCAATAATAATCGCGCGTGATGCACCACCAGCACCTAGAACGGCTGTCGGGCCAGCAGCGGGGTCCCAGTCTGGGGCGCCATGCTTTAGGTTTTCGATAAACCCATAGCCATCGGTGTTGTCCGCGTAGATACGGCCATCTTCACCAAAGCTCAGCGTGTTTGCGGCACCAACCAGTGTTGCGCGATCTGAAACTTTGTCAGCAAGGCTAAGCGCGTGCTCTTTGAAGGGGATCGTGACGTTACAACCAACGAACCCCATTTTTGGCATCGTGCGCAGAACATCTTCGAGATCCTGATCAACAATATCCATCGGAATATAGTGTCCACGGATCCCCATCTCTCGGAACCAATGACGGAAAAGGGCAGGGGATTTGCTATGGGCAATCGGGTGGCCAATCACACCCGCGATGGGAATTCTAACGTCGCTCATGCCGGTAATGTTCCACGTATCGTCAAATAGGTAAGTAATTCTAAAAGCGGTATGCCGAGGATTGTAAAGTAATCTCCGTCAATGCGCGAGAACAGTCTTACGCCTTCTTCTTCCAGTTTGTACCCCCCAACTGAATGCTGGATGCTGTCCCAGTTGCGCGCAACATAGTCAGCGAGATACTCATCCGAGAATTCACGCATGGTTAATCTTGCCACACCCACATGCCGCCACTTTGGGGCGCCGTTTTCGTAGATCACTGCTGCGGACAGCAACTGGTGCGTATTGCCGCGCAGTCTGCGGAGTTGCCCGATTGCGTCATCCGCCGTTTTTGGTTTGGAAAGAAGGTCCTGACCGAGCGCCAACACCTGATCACAACCGATAACTAAGGCATCCGGGTTCTTGAGGCTAACCTTATGGGCCTTACCCTCGGCCAGTGCGTCTGCGATATCTCGCGGCGTTGCCCCATCCGCCAAAAGAGAGGTTTTGATCGTCTCTTCATCAATTCGCGCGACCTGAACCGAAGCCTGTACGCCCGCGTTTTCCAGCAGGGTACGCCGAATTTCAGATCCAGAGGCCAAAATGAGGGGGGCCGCCATGTGGATAACTCCGTGGGTATGTGACTGCATGAATGCGTTACAGAATTATGAAGAAATAGAACAACTTTCACCAGCGCATGCTGTTTGTGAGTAAAACGCCCGATCTCAGAAAACTTCTGGATGTTTGTACATTGTGGAAAAGGATAGTTTTTCCGTGTGCATAAGAGTGGGTTTCATCGACTAGGGGGAGTTATCAACAGGCTAAGAAAGACATTAAGTATTTGAATTTATTAAATAATACCGAAGTATTCGCAACCCACACACAGAATAATCCCAAGCCTTCACCACCTTGGATCAAACAGTGGATAACTGAATAATCCACAGGTTAGGGGCCTCCCTACATAATCATCATCTTTTCTTTTCTTTCTTTATTATTATTAAGAGAGGCCAAGAGGAGCGAGTACCTTGATCAGTGATTTCCTTTCCCTGACCTATCCGTGGGTCAAAGCCGTTCACATTATGGCCGTGATCAGTTGGATGGCTGGTCTGTTCTATTTACCTAGATTGTTTGTCTATCATGCAGAGCGTGTCGAAACAGGCAGTGAAACAGATAGTCTTTTTCAGATCATGGAAATGAAGCTTCTGCGGTTCATCATGAATAATGCGATGATCGCAGCTTGGGTTGCAGGGCTTATGATGGTGCTCACCCCCGGTGTGATCGATTGGAGCGCCCTGTGGCCCTATGCAAAGGGTGTAGCGGTCATAGCGATGACTTGGTTCCATATGTGGCTTGCTGCCCGCCGTAAGGACTTTGAGCGTGGTGAAAACGTGCTTGACGGACGTCGCTATAGGATGATGAACGAAGTACCGACGGTTTTGATGCTGATTATCGTTGTCTTAGTGGTCGTAAAACCTTTCTGACCGGGCCGCGTTAACGCCTTAGAAACTTGACTCCTCGCGGTGTGGCGTCTAAATCGAGCGCAAACCACACCCGTCCGGGCTGTGGGCTTCCGAATTGAAAATCTTATTTGTCTAAAGCTGCCGGTCCGGTGGCTTGTAGGAGTCTTTAAATGACTGACCGTTTGAACCTTGCTGATCTAAAAGCAAAAAGCCCCAAAGATCTTACGGCTATGGCCGAAGAGCTTGAGATCGAAAACGCCACCACGATGCGCAAAGGCGAGATCATGTTCCAGATCCTCCGCGAACGCGCGGATGAGGGCTGGGAAGTTTCTGGCGATGGCGTTCTAGAGGTTGTACAGGACGGTTTTGGATTTCTTCGCTCACCTGAAGCGAACTATCTGCCGGGTCCCGATGACATTTATGTTTCCCCAAACATGATTAAGAAATTTTCGCTTCGCACCGGCGATACCATCGAGGGGGAAATCAAAGCCCCTGACGGAGAAGAGCGTTACTTCGCTTTGACCAACGTTTCAAAGATCAACTTTGAAGACCCAGAAAAAGCCAAGCACAAGATCAACTTTGACAATCTGACGCCGCTTTATCCTGACGAGCGCCTGACGATGGAAACAAGCGATCCAGCTACAAAGGATCGCACGGCGCGTATCATTGATCTGGTCGCCCCAATTGGTAAGGGCCAACGCTCCCTGATCGTGGCGCCCCCGCGGACTGGTAAGACGGTCATCATTCAAAACATCGCCAACTCGATCGAAAAGAACCATCCCGAGTGTTACTTGATCGTCCTTTTGATCGACGAACGTCCTGAGGAAGTTACGGACATGCAGCGCTCGGTTAAGGGTGAGGTCGTGTCTTCAACCTTTGACGAACCCGCCACCCGTCACGTTGCCGTCGCTGAAATGGTTATCGAAAAAGCCAAGCGTCTTGTCGAGCATAAACGAGATGTTGTGATCCTTCTCGACTCGATCACAAGACTTGGTAGGGCTTTTAACACCGTTGTGCCATCGTCGGGTAAGGTTCTGACCGGTGGTGTCGACGCGAACGCGTTGCAACGCCCAAAGCGTTTCTTCGGCGCAGCGCGTAACATTGAAGAGGGCGGTTCGTTGACCATCATCTCAACCGCGCTGATCGACACTGGTAGCCGCATGGACGAAGTTATCTTTGAAGAATTCAAAGGAACGGGTAACTCAGAAATCGTTCTGGATCGTAAGATTGCTGATAAGCGCGTCTTCCCAGCGATCGACATTCTCAAATCCGGTACCCGGAAAGAGGAGCTGTTGGTCGACAAAATCGATCTCCAGAAAACCTTTGTTCTACGTCGTATCCTTAACCCGATGGGCACCACGGATGCGATCGAGTTCCTGATTTCGAAACTCAAGCAGACCAAGAACAACACCGAGTTCTTCGATTCAATGAACACCTGATCCAAGGGTCGGGGGCCGAACGGAAAGGCCCGTTGAGATATGGACACAATTTTTGCACTCGCCACGGCTCAGGGTAAGGCCGGTGTCGCTGTGGTTCGGGTTTCCGGTCCGCAGGCGTTCGCGGCGTGCAAACGTTTGGCCGGCGCTGCCCCGACACCCCGCATGTCGTCTCTGCGTAGGCTCAAGGGCATTGATGGGGCTTTGCTGGACGAGGCGCTGGTTCTGGCGTTTGGCGCTGGTCACAGCTTCACGGGTGAGGATGTAGTCGAGTTTCAACTGCACGGCTCTGTAGCTGTTGTTCGTGCCGTTTTAGCAGAATTGGGGTCGATTGAGGGCCTAAGGTTGGCTGAGCCGGGTGAGTTCACGCGCCGTGCACTTGAAAACGATCGTTTGGATATCGCTCAGATCGAGGGTCTGTCCGACTTGATCGAAGCTGAAAGTGAAGCGCAACGTCAGCAAGCGCTCCGCGTTTTTGAAGGCAGGCTTGGCGAAAAGGCCGAAGATTGGCGCCGCGATTTGATCCGCGCGGCGGCCTTGATCGAAGCTACAATTGATTTCGCGGATGAGGAAGTGCCTGAAAATGTGATGCCTGAGGTTTCAGAATTGCTTTCAAAGGTCGAAGCATCACTTCAAGAAGAGGCGGACGGCGCGATCATTGCTGAACGTATCCGAGAGGGCTTTGAGATCGCCATTATCGGTGCACCAAATGCCGGAAAATCCACTCTTCTCAATAGGTTAGCCGGTCGTGAGGCCGCAATAACCTCAGAGTATGCTGGCACAACGCGGGATATCATTGAGGTTCGTATGGATCTCGCAGGATTACCGGTAACCATGCTGGACACAGCCGGTCTTCGCGATACCTCTGATCCGGTTGAAGGTATCGGAATCGATCGTGCCATTGATCGAGCGACCAAGGC
>ERZ1049444.2346-NODE-2346-length-12607-cov-7.100781_pt1 | contig 12607 bp, 13 predicted proteins | sample MGYA00383101_ERZ1049444 | MGnify/ENA primary metagenome ERZ1049444 (study PRJEB29581, sample SAMEA5548371) | metagenome | biome: marine; feature: coastal; material: water | depth 50 m | study: Short-term variability in the microbial, nano- and picoplankton...
ATAAGCCCTACATTGCTAAGTAAGACACCTCTTACGCAATTTAAGCACCCCATAGTAAAGCAATAACGCTCTCATCGTAGCAAATCATCCAAATCAAATAAATCCCTTTATAAGTGGGAAAGGATTTTTGAGTTGGGGAACATTTTTACTGGCACACCAACCCATTAGGGGGCAATAGCGGGCTGCATTGTGAATAGGTAGGCGGGTATTGGGACCATTAGTAATCAGATTATACACATTATCTAAAAGGCTGAAGCCATGATTTTTTATACCCCAGAATTAACCAACTAAGGGGCGTAAACTTCACAAGCACATAATAAAGCGCCACGCTGATTGCGAAAGCAGCCACAACAGTGCCGATGACAACGCCCGCTTGCGACAAACCTAATCCAATCAATATTGCACTGACAATCATGCAAGGAAATAAATGAAAAAGGTAAATCGGGTATGATAAGGTCACAAACCAAGTAATGGGCTTGTGCGTTTTTACAATAAGGCGATGCGTGATTAAAATTAAGAAGGCCGTCCAAGCAAGAGTATTTACTCCTTTCAGCAGAGACAAAGTCATAAAATCAAATAGTGTGTCGGGTTTTAAGGCATTGTATCCAAATACACCGGTTAAATACGGGCTTAAGAACACAAAGATAATTATACTCACAATTCCAAGCGCAATCACCGCAAACAGACCTTTGCCCGACGTGAGTAAGCTCTGATTTTTGAACAACCAGAGACCAGCACAAAACCAAATCCAAAAATACAGAAAACCCCCGATTTTTATCGAAAAATAATCAGTGGCCACGGTTATTGCACCGCCATCTAGAACGTCACAAATCGGTCTTATTACCACAAGCACAACCGCCAACAGCAACAGTTGCTTTATCGATCCAGAATAGGAACCTTGATCGCCCGGATTATGACTTGATTGGCATGTTTCTTCGGAGGCAATTAAACCGGCAAGTGATAAACCACATGCCAGAATGCTGAAGATCATCAGGTAATATAAAAACCATATATGTTCCAATTTCCCATCAAACTGACCATCTAAAAAGTCATAGAGCGCCGCAAACAAAATCATCGTCAGGCCAATCTTTATGAACCGGTCTGTTATAAAGGCACGAAGGGTGCGCCTACTGAGAACCAAAGCGGTGAAAAACCCTGATATGGTGAAAAACACAGACATACGCCAGCTATGGAGCCACTGAACAAGTAAAGAAAGCCACTGCTCCATTTCAGGCATAGTTTCACTGGATATTCCAAATTCTTTAAAACCGTCTGCCATAATGGGAATATAGTAAAGCATTGGGGCATGAAAAACCAAACCAAGCAACATTGCCATCGCTCGTAAAAAATCAAGGCCATGAAAACGCGATACTGTGAGGGTATTCATAAGATACTTCAAATATTATACTTTCCCGGCAACCCCATTTCATTCCTAGAGGTTTAAGGAGCATAAATCATAATTCTCAACAAGCTATTTTTTCGATAACTTGATGACATATTCCAAGAAGAACGAAATGAACTCTGGTCGTATACTGGAGCGTCGGGTGTAAATTACGAAGTAGATTTGGTAAATCAGAACGCTGAACTTAAAAGTTACTTCTATGATAAAAAGTTGGATAAGCTTAAAATTTCTTGGACTATCGAACTTAAAGATGATGGGTATCGTTCGACACAAGAAGCAGAAGATATACTAACCTTTTCTGACGCTAGCAGTGAATTAAAAGTTCAGCATAAAGATATTTCTCAAGAAGGTGTGAAAGGCAGAGACTATCTTACATATAAAATCTCGAATGAAACAATTAAAATTTACGGTGACGTTGATGTTCTTGATGGAGAAATAGTTAGATTAGATATTCATGCACCATTAATAAATGGTATGGCGACAACTGTCTTTGGGGCAGACGACAAACTCATTCTCAGGCGGCATGTATTGCCTTAAAAATTTAATTCGAGTTGCAACAAAATCGTTTGTTACTTTGTATATCACAGCTTGTTAACCAGCGTGCTGTCAGGGTTCTGATTGATTTTAACCAAAAACATTTCAGATGAAGTAATTGGTAGCCAACGATGTGCCGTCCGTTTAGATAGAACAAATTCGCAGTTGGCAACGATGATCCAAGGCGGATTGCAGGGCCACCTTTTGTGCCTAAAAGAGCGACATAATCGTTGGGCAACGCGAACTCCTATAGCGCTGCAAAACCGGCGTTGATAGCTGAAAGAAGCGTATTTGCGTCATCCTCGGTCAAGATAAGGGACGGTGACAAAATCAAATTTGGTCCAGACACGCGCACCATTGCACCGTTTTGATAAGCGACCTCTTGCACAGTTGTGGCCATTGCGGAGTCGATAGGTTTCTTCGTGCCTCGGTCGCTGACCATTTCAATGGCTGTCATCAAACCGTATCCGCCACGCACATCTCCGATGATGTCGTATTTTTCCATCAGAGCTTTGCAACCATTATACAACTGTGTGCCGCGTTTGGCTGCATTTTCGACAACATTCAGCTTCTTGGTCTCTGCCAAGCAAGCCAGAGCTGCTGCCGCACCTACTGGATGCCCCGAATAAGTGTAACCATGGCCGATTTTTGCGTCTGAATTATTTTCAAACACCTCGATCATTTTCTCACCCATCATGACAGCACCAAATGGGAAATATCCGTTAGTGATCGCTTTCGCGGTGGCCATCATATCGGGTTGAATGCCCCATAGCCGTGCACCGGACCATGCGCCGGTGCGACCATAAGCTGTGATAACTTCATCCATGATCAGCAAAATTCCATTCCGGTTACAAATTTCGCAAACCATTGACGCGAAAGAGGGATGCGGCGGGATAACACCGCCGGCGCCCAAAATTGGCTCCATGATCATAGCGGAAATTGTGTCCGCTCCTTGGAACGCGATTTCGTCTTCAAGAGCAGAGGCGCAAAGCTGTGCCAGCTTTTCGGTATCGGTTTCGTTAAACGGGTTGCGATAAGTGTAGGGGCCAGGGATGTGGAAACAGCCTGGCATTAGTGGTTCGTATGCTGTTCGAAAATTCGCATTGCCGTTGACCGAAGCACCGCCGAAGTGTGTGCCGTGGTAGCCCTTTTTCAAACTCAGGAATTTTGTGCGAGCTGATTCACCACGCACTTTATGGTACTGACGCGCCAGGCGCAGCGAAGTTTCAACTGAATCTGAGCCACCAGAGGTAAAGAAGGCACGAGACAACCCATCGGAAGCGAAGAACTCGCCTAGCTCATAAGACAGCTCAATCGCAACGTCGTTGGAAGTGCCACGAAATGTGGAGTAGTAGGGCAGCATATCCAACTGTGCTGCAATCGCATCCTTAACTGGTTGGCATGAATACCCAAGGTTCACATTCCATAGCCCGCCGACCCCATCAACGACGGTGTGCCCATCAATGTCCGTAATTGACACGCCGCTCGCTTCTGTGATGATCTTTGGCGGCTGACTAATGCTGGCTACGGGAGAGGTCATTGGATGCCACAACAAGCGTGCATTGTTTTCCTTTAGGAAGTTTGAATCTTTCATAGTATTTGGTCCAATGTGTTTGAAGTTGTGTTAAACAAGACTGAGGCGAAGTAATATTAAAAGTTTTCCACCTTGCACGATTACAAAGGATTTGACATAAGATAGTTAACAAAGCAACTATTATCAGGAAGCGGCGGTTTTAATCGATATCCGAATCTGCTCACATAGTTTAAGAGGCCGTCTTGATGGATCAAAGCAAAATAGACACTCTGCGCGAGCAATCGGTTCCTGCGTTCTCTCATTTGATTGAAGGTGTGCATGTTCCAGCCTCTGATGGCGGCACGGTGGATATTCTGTCGCCAATCAATGGAACGGTTCTTACGACCACAGCTAAGGGCACCAAGGCTGATATGGATGCGGCAATTGCTTCAGCCCGCGCTGCCTTTGAGGATGGACGTTGGGCAGGGCAACCGCCAGCAGCTCGTAAGAAGGTCTTGATGAAGTGGGCTGGTCTGATCGAGGAGAATGTGCTTGAACTTGCTGTTTTGGGGGTGCGCGACAATGGCACAGAAATCAGTATGGCAATCAAGGCGGAACCGGGGTCTGCCGCTGCAACGATCCGCTATTATGCTGAGGCCTTAGATAAGATTTATGGAGAGATCGCACCAACCCCAGGTGACATCCTCGGCATGATCCACAAAGAACCTGTGGGCGTGGTTGGCGCTATTATACCATGGAATTTCCCGATGATGATCGGGGCTTGGAAGCTTGGCCCCGCATTGGCGATGGGCAACTCAGTTGTTCTGAAACCGTCAGAGTCAGCTTCATTATCGTTGATGCGAATGGCCGAACTTGCTCTAGAGGCTGGGCTTCCGCCTGGCGTTCTGAATGCGGTCACAGGCGAGGGGCACGTTGTGGGCGAGGCGTTGGGCCTTTCCATGGATGTCGATGTTCTGGTCTTCACCGGTTCGGGTGCAACCGGTCGGAAACTTATGGAATATGCAGCACGTTCGAACATGAAGCGTGTCTATCTAGAATTGGGTGGCAAATCCCCGAACATCGTTTTCGCCGATGCACCCAATCTTGACGAAGCGGCAAAAGTTACCGCTGGCGGTATCTTCCGTAATTCTGGTCAGGTTTGTGTGGCTGGATCTCGGTTGCTAGTTGAGGCTTCAATTCATAATGAGTTTGTCGCTGCGGTAGCAAAAGCGTCCGAGGCAATGCGGGTGGGCGATCCGTTATCAGTCGATACACATATTGGCGCCATTAACTCAGATGATCAGCTCAACGCAAATCTTGGCTTTGTGAAAACAGCAATTGCCGAGGGTGGAAAAATCATAACCGGAGGCGAGCGCATCCTTGAAGAAACTGGCGGCTACTACATGGCGCCGACCATTGTGACTGGTGTGACGAAGGATGCAACGCTTGCTCAGAAAGAGGTTTTTGGTCCAGTTCTTGGAGTCACGCCCTTTTCGAGCGAAGAAGAAGCGATTTCGCTGGCAAACTCTACAGTCTATGGGCTAGCAGGTGCGGCTTGGACGGCGAACCTTGGCCGTGCACATCGTATGGTTAAAGCCGTGCGCACAGGTGTCATGCACATCAATACATACGGCGGAGTCGACGGAACGGTGCCTTTAGGCGGCATTGGCCAGTCCGGCAATGGCTCTGACAAATCTTTGCATGCGATAGAGAAATACTTGAACCTCAAAACTGCATGGATCAAGCTATGAGCTCCGCCAAGAAAATTCTTGTCATTGGCACCTATGACACCAAGGATGATGAGCTTGACTTTCTTGCGGGCATCATCGGCAATCAAGGTGGTCAGGTGGTCACAATGGATGTCTCAGTGCTGGGCGATCCATCTAAGCCAACAGACTATTCTAAGCATGCCGTTGCAGAGGAAGGCGGCAGCTCAATCCAGGCAGCGATTGATAGCTGCGATGAAAACCAGGCGATGCAAATCATGGCCAGGGGGGCAAGCCTCTTAGCTGCACGTCTGTACACCGCCGGCGTCTTTGATGGTGTGATCCTGTTGGGTGGCACCATGGGAACCGACCTTGCACTTGATGTCACCTCGGCGCTGCCCTTAGGGGTTCCAAAATACATCGTTTCAACGGTAGCGTTTTCACCCTTGATACCAGCAGAACGTTTAGCGGCAGATACGCAAATGATTCTCTGGGCGGGAGGACTTTACGGTCTTAATTCAATCTGCAAAGCCTCGCTATCGCAAGCGGCGGGCGCCGTTCTTGGGGCAACGCGCGCTGTGCAAAAGCCAGATCCGGACAAACCTTTGATCGGGATGATGTCACTAGGCACATCGACGCTAAAATACGTCATCCCGCTGATGCCTGCCCTGGAAGAGCGCGGTTTTGAGGTGGCTGTTTTCCATGCAACAGGGATGGGCGGTCGCGCATTTGAAAGCCTTGCAGCTCAGGGGGCTTTTGCCTGCGTGTTCGATTTCTGCACACAAGAACTGGGCAACCATGTGAATGGGTCGAACATTTCGGCGGGTGCTGATCGTTTGACCAATGCGGGTGCCAACGGCACGCCGCAGATCGTGGCTCCCGGTTGTTATGACTTGGTAGATGTCGTAGGGTGGCAGCCCGTGGACACCAAGTGGGACATGCACTTGAAACATGAACACAACCGTTTGTTAACATCCATTGTTTTGCAGGCAGGAGAAACGAAACTAGTTGCCCGTGCACATTGCGAACAGCTTTCCAAAGCCAAGGGACCAGTCGCAATGATTTTACCAGAACATGGGTTGGGCGAATGGGATCGTGAAGGTGAAGACTTGCACAATCCTGAAGGTTTGGCGGCATTTTTGTCTGAGATCGAAAAGAGCCTGCCTCAAACGGTTCAGGCGCACCGGATCAATGCTCACATTAATGATCGTGCGTTTGCAGAAAAAGCACTGGCAATTTTTGATGATTGGTGTGCTGATGGCACAGTGAAGGCTTAATCTTGCGCGCCCGGATCCAATCTTGCCAACAAGTCAAGAAGAGCTTCGTAGTCATCTTCGCCCAGAGTTTTCTTGAAACTTGTGACGATATCCGCGGCTTGGGACGTATGTTCATCAATGATCCGCTGCCCCTCTGGCGTAATTTCAATGAACTGACGACGACGGTCTTTGTCATCGCGGGTTTGCGTGACAAGACCTTTTTCACGAAGCGTCGCCACGATACGCGTAAGGCTTGGAAACAAAAGGCTGGATCTGTCGGCAAGTGTTTTTGTGTCCATTCGGCCAAATTCAATCAAAACACGCAATACACGCCACTGCTGTTCGGTGATACCTGTTTCAGACAGCATCTTTCTGATTGGGTACATAACGCCTTCGCGTGCTCGGATCAAAGCAATTGGCAGCGAGCGGGAAGTAGAGGGGAGTGATTTGCTCATGTATATTATAAATGCACCGCAACTGCGCTGTTGACAAGTTCAAATGAAAATAATTTATTTAGCAATAGTTAACATGTTAAGGGAATGGTATGCCGCACTTTCACATCGAATACTCTGCCAACCTAGAAGGGGTTGCTGATATGAGTGCTCTTTGCGAAGTGATCCGTTCGACTGCGTCAGAGATCGAAATTTTCCCAACTCCCGGCATTCGCGTGCGAGCCACGCGTGTCGACCATGTTGCAATAGCGGATGGTGATAGCAAGCATGGTTTTATTGATTTGAGCATTCGTTTGCGCGAAGGCCGGCCCGATAACGCTAAGAAAGACGCGGTCGATCGAGTTTTTGAAGCGCTGAAAAACTTTATGACATCAGCTATGGAAATGCATTCCATCGCCATATCCGCCGAAATACGCGACATCGATGCAGCACTTTCCCCCAAATTCGGAAATGTCCGAGATCATATGAAAGACAAAGCATGAGCGTACTTGATGAAAACATTACAAAGCTTGATGGATATCTCGCTCGGTTCGGAGACAAAGGCATTCTTAATCGCATCGCCGGGGAGGACCTTGCCGGATCTGGTGGCGTATTTCAAACTATATCGCCGGTCAACAAATCGGTCATCTGCGACGTCGCCCTTGGTGCGGCAACTGATATCGACGCAGCAGCTAATGCTGCCCATGATGCCTTTGCAACTTGGCGTGACATGCCAGCATCCGAACGGAAGAAAATTATTCTTCGCATTGCCGAGGGCATCGAAGCGCGCGCTGAGGAAATTGCTCTTTGTGAATGCTGGGACACTGGGCAGGCCTATAAATTTATGTCAAAAGCCGCATTGCGCGGAGCCGAAAACTTTCGCTATTTCGCGGATCAGGTCGAGCAGGCACGGGATGGGCAGCATCTGAAATCGCCGACCCTGATGAATATAACTACAAGAGTTCCTATCGGTCCGGTCGGCGTTATCACACCGTGGAACACCCCTTTCATGTTGTCGACTTGGAAAATCGCGCCGGCATTGGCCGCTGGCTGTACTGTTGTTCACAAACCCGCTGAAGCCGCACCACTCACTGCACGCCTTTTGGTTGAGATTGCAGAAGATGCCGGGCTTCCTCCGGGTGTGTTGAACACCGTCAACGGCTTTGGCGAAGGTGCTGGCAAAGCACTTTGCGAGCATCCTAAGATCAAAGCGATTGCTTTCGTTGGCGAAAGTCGAACAGGCAGTCTGATTATCAAACAGGGGGCTGATACGTTGAAACGCAACCACCTTGAGCTTGGTGGCAAGAACCCTGTCATCGTATTCGATGATGCGGAATTGGACCGCGCGCTCGATGCGGCGATCTTTATGATCTATTCAATCAACGGCGAACGATGTACGTCTTCTTCCCGTCTACTGTTACAGGACACTATACGGGAAGAGTTTGAAGCCAAGCTCATTGAACGGGTCAACAAAATCATAGTTGGTCACCCTCTGGACCCAGAGACCGAAGTCGGTCCGCTAGTGACAGAGGAACATTTCAACAAAGTAACCAGCTACTTTGATATTGCCAAAGAAGACGGCGCAACTATCGCTGCTGGCGGTAAAATCGATCGCATTGAAGGTTATTTCGTACGTCCAACGCTGTTTACCGAAGCCACCAACGAGATGCGCATCGCACAAGAAGAGATTTTTGGCCCGGTTCTAACCTCTATTCCGTTTAAGTCGGAAGAAGAAGCTTTGGGCATGGCCAATGACGTGGCCTATGGTCTGACCGGCTATGTCTGGACGAATGACATAACGCGGGCATTACGCTTTACTGACAAGCTTGAGGCGGGGATGATCTGGGTAAACTCAGAGAACGTTCGCCATCTACCAACACCGTTTGGTGGCGTCAAAGCGAGTGGGATTGGCCGTGATGGTGGTGACTGGTCTTTTGACTTCTACATGGAACAAAAACACATTGGCTTTGCGACAGGACAACACAAAATCACAAAATTAGGAGCGCTATGATGCCTGTACCTGCGCCAAATCTCTACCCTGACTTCAACACTATCCGCCTTAGCCACGTCTGCTTGAACGTGAAGGACTTGGCCGCATCTAAAAAATTCTATACCGAAATTCTTGGTTTAAATGTCACGGATGAAAGCGACAGCTGCCTTTATCTTCGTGCCATGGAAGAACGCGGACATCACTGTATGATCCTGCAAGAATCCGATCAACCTGGAACAGTTGAAGTTATGGGGTTCAAGACCTTCGACGAAGAAGACCTTGATCGCGCTGAGATTTACTTCAAGGACAAGGGACGTCCAACGGCATGGGTGAAACGCCCATATCAGGGTAGAACTCTGCTGACCTCTGACAATCTTGGGATTCCGCTGGAATTTTATCACAAGATGGATCGTTTGGAGTCAATCCATCAGAAATATGCACTATACCGTGGTGCAAAGCCACTGCGGATTGACCACTTCAACTGTTTCAGCCACGATGTTGATGCATCAGTGAAGTTCTATTCTGACTTCGGGTTCCGCGTAACGGAATATACAGAGGATGATGAGAGCAAAAAACTCTGGGCGGCATGGATGCACCGCAAAGGCGGAGTGCATGACATGGCGTTCACTAATGGGACTGGCCCAAGGATGCACCACGTTGCGTTCTGGGTGCCGACACCGCTCAACATCATTGACTTGCTCGACCTAATGGCGACCACTGGGTATGTTGACAGCATTGAACGCGGCCCCGGTCGACATGGCATTTCAAATGCCTTCTTCCTTTACGTTCTTGACCCAGATGGACATCGGATTGAAATCTATTGCTCCGACTATCAAACTGTCGATCCAGACCTCGAACCGATCAAGTGGGACCTGAAAGACCCGCAGCGTCAGACACTTTGGGGCGCAGCAGCGCCTGAAAGCTGGTTCAATCACGGTACCACGTTCATTGGTGTAGACACCAAAGATTCTGAAATCCAGGCTAGCCCGATCATCGCACCATGACGCTGACCCTAAAATATCCCAACTTCCCTCGTGAAGCCGCCCTTCTTGAGGATAGCTGGATTGAAGCCAATGACACAGGCGTCGCCTTAACTAACCCCACTAATGGCGATATGCTGAAGATTGCAAACTTCGCACAAGATTTCTGGGAGAAACTAAATTGAATTTTGCCACATACACAGCGAACGGCGAAACCTTCTACGGCGCCGTGACAGAAGGCGGGATGATCGCCTTGAATGCAGTGTTCCCGCAGTGGCCCACTTTATTTGATGCCGTGCAGGCCAGCGGATTGGATGACTTGGAACAAGCTGCTCAGATCCTGACTGTGAGTCATACCGATTTTGATTATGAAATGGTAATGCCAAACGCGCGCCGAATACTGTGTGTTGGAGTGAATTTTCCGGACCGAAACGCTGAATATAAAGATGGGTCAGAACAGCCTAAATATATGTCGCTATTCCCACGCTTCGCCTCCGGTTTCACCGGTCATAACCGCCCACTGATCCGGCCGCCTGAAAGCCCGCAGCTGGACTATGAGGGTGAGGTGGCTATCGTCATTGGTAAGGGTGGGCGCCGCATTGCACAGGCGGATGCATATGACCACATTGCTGCGCTTACCCTGTGCAATGAAGGCACTATTCGGGATTGGGTGCGGCATGCGAAATTCAATGTTACCCAGGGCAAGAACTGGGACAATTCTGGTGCGATCGGCCCATGGCTTGTTCCGTTTAAGGATGTTGGCCAGCTTGACGATGCCCGCATCATAACCCGTGTAAATGGGGAAGTTCGGCAAGATGATGTTCTCTGCCGAATGATGCATCCCATTCGACGCGAGATTGAGTACATCTCAACCTTCATGACGTTGCAACCAGGAGACATCATCGTTACCGGAACGCCTACAGGATCGGGTGCTCGGCTTAACCCTCCACAGTTCCTAAAGCCTGGCGATGTTGTAGAAATTGAAGTCAACGGAATCGGTGCGTTGCGCAACACAATCGAGGATGAAGTGGTATGACCCCAACGGATCACGCAAAAGCAGCGGCAGATCTTTTGCAAGCCGAGGTCACGGGCGACCAGATTGGCTTGCTCACCAAACGCTATCCAGAGATGGGCATGGATGATGCCTACTCGGTGCAGAACGCAATCTACCGCGCAAAGCGTGAGCAGGGGCGCTCAGTCATTGGCTGGAAGATTGGGCTGACGTCAAAGGCTATGCAATATGCGCTGAACATCGACATTCCTGACAGTGGTATCCTGTTTGACGACATGATGTTTGAGCACGGCGCAACTATTCCAAATGGGCGGTTCATCCAGCCACGGATTGAAGCAGAGATTGCCTTTGTCATGAAATCAGCAGTTGGCGGCGCAAACGTAACGCGAGCAAACGTTATCGCAGCCACAGACTATGTCGCGCCCTCTATCGAAATTCTTGATACACGCATTGTGCGGGTAGATGCTGAAACCGGAAAAACGCGAACGGTCTTTGACACGATCAGTGATAACGCTGCAAATGCCGGCGTGGTTCTTGGGGCGGATCGACATGCTATTGATGCTTTTGATCTTCGCTGGGTTGGTGCTATCACAGCTCGTAATGGAGAGGTGGAAGAAACGGGTCTAGGTGCAGGAGTTTTGAATGACCCAATTGAAAGCGTTGTTTGGTTAGCGCAAAGAATGGCAAAATACGGTCAGAGCATTGAGCCTGGTCAGATTATCCTTTCAGGCAGTTTCATCCGTCCGGTGGAATGCACTGCCGGCGCGCGAATTCATGCAGATTTCGGCGCCTTCGGTAACGTCGAAATCGACTTTAAATAAAGAGATCCTTATGCCTGCTCCTCTAAATACCTTCAAAGCCGCAATAGCGAATGGTGAACTGCAACTCGGGTGTTGGCTGGGTTTGGCTGATCCTTATATTGCGGAAATTAGCGCTGGGGCTGGATTTGACTGGCTGCTTATTGATGGAGAACATGCGCCCAACGATCTACGCTCGATCACTGCGCAACTGCAGGTCATCGCCGGGCGCAAAAGCCATGCAGTTGTGCGACCGCCTATTGGTGAAACCTGGATTATCAAGCAGCTATTAGATGCGGGTGCGCAAACGCTTCTGATCCCCATGGTTGAGAGCGAGGCACAGGCCAAAGGGCTCGTCGATGCCGTCACCTATCCACCGCATGGTAAACGCGGAGTTGGATCTGCCTTAGCGCGTGCATCTGATTTCGCAGCGATCGGTGATTATCTAACAACAGCATGCGAGCAAATCTGCCTGCTGGCGCAGGTTGAAAACCGCGCCGGTTTGGGGGCGCTGGATGACATTTTGAAAGTCGATGGTATTGATGGTGTCTTTATAGGTCCTTCAGACATAGCGGCCGATATGGGCTTTATTGGCAAACCTGGAACACCGGAAGTTGAGAAGGTAATCCTTAATGCCATCTCGCGCATAGTGGCCTCAGGTAAGGCGGCTGGTATTTTGACTTTGGACATGGCGCTTCAATCCAAGTGCAGAGACCTCGGCGCCACATTCATTGCGACGGAAATCGATGTGACACTTTATGCAAAAGGTATGCGAGCTTCGGCTCGCGCTTCTCAAGAACGGCTGCAAAAATAATAAGAAGAACTTTACTGAAGTTGCATTTTAATTGGTTCAAGCTGTGCAATTATCCAGTCCTTATACCATTTGGAAGTATGTTGTCAGACAAACCGGCTCAAGCATCAGAAGCGTTGAGAGCGTGAATTCTACGAGGCGATAAGAGAGCGCCACTCTGTAAGAGCAGCGTCGC
>ERZ1049444.2351-NODE-2351-length-12599-cov-6.655612_pt1 | contig 12599 bp, 15 predicted proteins | sample MGYA00383101_ERZ1049444 | MGnify/ENA primary metagenome ERZ1049444 (study PRJEB29581, sample SAMEA5548371) | metagenome | biome: marine; feature: coastal; material: water | depth 50 m | study: Short-term variability in the microbial, nano- and picoplankton...
ATGCTGGCCGTTGCTTTGAAATACTAAGTGGCGCACAGTTAACGGAGAAAGAAACAAATGCAGAGAATGGCATACAATTTAACAAAGAGTGTCCTTGGCTTTGGCCTGGTAATATTACTGGCGAGTTGCAGTAACTTACCACAAGACGTCGAAATTAGCACAAAACCTGTCGAAAAACCACAACTCTTTTTACCTCCAGTAGATCAAGTTAACATGCGTCCAGTAGAATGGGTGGTTATCAATCAGGATAATCTAGATGAGAAGGTCAAACAACTCACAGCAAACGGAAGGCCTCTAGCTATGTTTGTACTAACTGGAGACGGATATAGTAACCTAGGACTAAACTTCAGTGATATACGTGCTTTAGTTCAGCAACAACAAGCGATTATTGTTGCTTATGAAGAATATTACCAACAGGCAGAAGAAACACTTGACAATGCCGTCACAATCGATTAAAATCACTGTAACATGTCAAATCCTTACACAATACTTGGCGTAGATCGAAACAGTACAGACAAAGATATTAAGTCTGCGTTTCGTAAACTAGCGCATAAACATCATCCTGACCGTGAAGGCGGAAGCGAGGAAAAGATGAAGGCAGTTAATCAAGCCTATCGTCAGATCCGCACACAGGAAGATCGTGACACCCTTAATCGCCCACAACAAGAATATCCTCAAGGTTTTGGACCCAATGGATTTCAAGACATGGGCGGCTTTGAAGATATATTCTCACAATTTGGATTTCGTGGACAGCCGCCCCGAATGAATCCAAACAAAGATATACACATAAATTACAACATTACTATGGAAGAGATATGTCTAGGTGTAAATAAAGACATACAGATATCATTGCCCGCAGGTAAACAATCCACAGTACATGTAAAAATCCCGCCAGGCATCAAACATGGACAACGAGTTAAGTTTAGTGGATGTGGAGAAACAACACATAAAGGCTTTACATCTGGTGACTTATATGTTACAGTAGTAGAACAATTACACCCATTATATGTACGCCAAGAAAATAACTGTTGCATAAAACAAAACGTAGATCTTTACACTGCTATGACAGGAGGCGATCTGGAGGTCAGCAGTATCGACAATAGTAGATATAAATTAAAAATTAAACCCGGAACTCAATCAGGCACACGGTTGCGTATACCAGAAGCAGGATTTCCAATACTTAACACAAAACGTACTGGAGATTTAGTAGTAGCAATAAACGTAGTTATTCCTGCCGTGTCTGATGTAAATATACGTATAAGCGACCTTAATAAGGAAAAATAAAATAATGTCAAACGAACGTTTAGAATTAATGGTAACAAAAGCATTTAAAATTGCAGAAGAGTTTAGTCACAAGTATGTAACACTAGAGCATGTATTATGTGTGATTTTAGAAGATCAAGATGTTATTGATGTGATTGTTGAATTGGGAGGCGACCCACTTCAGATTAGCGACCATACGTATGCATATTGTCATACAGAATTACAAGAAATTAAAATTACAGACACGCTACGCCCAACCAAAACACAAGCACTGGAACGTGTATTTAATCGTGCGTTTACACAGGCATTGTTTAACGGACGTCAGCAACTTACAACAGTGGATGTATTATTGAGCATCTTAAGCGAAAAGAATAGTTTTGCAACATACATCTGTTCAGATAACGGTGTAACACGTGAAACATTACTGGAGCATCTGGCAGACAAAAATGATCAGCCTGAAATAGACAGTAACGACCCACGCAGCAAAAAAGAAGCAGTATTGCGCAAGTTCTGTGTTAACCTAAACAAGGAAGCAGAACAAAACAAATTGGATCCACTTATTGGGCGTAAGGAAGAAGTAGACTTGCTGACACAAACACTGGCCAGACGTAAAAAGAACAACGTTGTGTTAGTGGGAGATGCTGGTGTTGGTAAAACTGCAATTGCTGAAGGACTAGCACATCGTATCGTAACAGCAGATGTTCCAGAAACTATTCAGGGACACACAGTATACAGTTTGGATATTGGTGCGTTATTGGCTGGTACAAAATATCGTGGAGACTTTGAAGAACGTATGAAAGAGATACTTGATATCCTGGAAACACGTGACGATGCTATCTTGTTTATTGATGAGATACACATGATTATGGGTGCAGGATCAGCAGGACAAGGTGCAATGGATGTTGCTAACTTACTGAAGCCAGCACTACAAAAAGGCAAACTACACTGTGTGGGCAGTACAACATATGAAGAATATCGCGAAAAGTTTGAGAAAGATCGTGCTTTGGCAAGACGCTTTTACAAGATTGATGTACCTGAACCAAGCCCAGCAGAAGCACGTGAGATTGTGACACAGAGTATTGCAACATACGAAACATATCACAACTTACAGATTAGCCCAGAAGCAATACAAGCGGCTGTGGACTTGAGTGTACAATATCTACATGATAAAAAGTTGCCAGACAAAGTATTTGACGTTATTGACAGTGCATTTGCTCGTCAACGTGTAACTGAAACAGGCAAGCGCAAAAGCCTTATTGATGAAGATCTAATCAAATATGAGATCAGTAAACTTGCACGTATTCCGCTAGACACAGTTGTTAATGTCAAGAAGCGTGAAACGCAAATGATTAATATTGAACAAAAACTACGTGACAGAGTGTTTGGTCAAGATCAAGCAATTGATTTGCTGGCTGATGCAGTATACATCAGTAAAGCAGGACTAAAAAGCAAAGACAAGCCAGTTGGTACTTACTTGTTTACTGGACCCACTGGTGTTGGTAAAACTGAAACTGCAAAAGCAATTAGTGAATTGCTTAATATGCATCTTGTGCGTTTTGACATGAGTGAATATCAGGAACGTCATACAGTTGCTAAACTTATTGGTGCACCTCCTGGCTATATTGGACATGGCGATGGCAAAATGGGCAGTGGACAACTTATTAACGAACTGGAAAAGACTCCCAACTGTGTATTACTGCTTGATGAAGTGGAAAAAGCACACCCAGATGTACTAAACGTTATGTTACAAGTAATGGACAATGGCATGGTTACCAGTAGTGATGGCAAAAGTGTTAGCGCACGTAATGCTGTTATTATCCTAACCAGTAACTTGGGAGCCGCTGACAGTGAAAAGAATGTAATTGGATTTGGAGGCGGCAAACATGATGGCGCACAGGATAAAGCAGTTAAAAACTTCTTTAGCCCAGAGTTCCGCAATCGTTTGGATGCTACTGTTAAGTTTAACAAACTTGACCGTGGACACATCAACAAAGTTACTGATAAATTCCTTAATGAACTAAAATATATGGTCAAGGATCGTGGTGTTACACTAACATGGACACCAGCAGTCACTGACTGGTTAAGTGATCGTGGATTTAGTGAAACAATGGGTGCAAGGCCAATGGCACGTGAGATTAATGAAAATATCAAGAAGCCACTTGCACGTAAAATGCTGTTCGACGATTCGGAACTTAGTGATATTGTAGTGGACATTAATAATGACACGGTGCAAATTGAATATCGATAATATACGAGAACTGTGTGAACAAACGGGTGTTGAGTACACTCTAAGTAACAAAGCATTCTATCGAAAATTTGCATACAACATCAGTTTACGTAATATCTCTATGTGGCAGCACCGTGATAGTCAAGACGAGTACCAAATAAAACGTGAGTACGTTAACCTGATTGCCAAACAAAGTAAAATAACCAAACTAATGGATCGGTTGGATATTGACTATCGCTTTAGACGTGAACAAAACTTTAATTTGTATTTGAGTGACAGTAGTATAGTACGCCGTATTTTAAATACCATGAGCGAAGATGTATTGTCAATTGATGGGCCTAAAAATGAACAGCATTTAAACGTGCTGTTGTCAAATCGTAAAGCAATTGTTAAACCACAGTTATACTACAAAAAATATCGCTTTAAAGTTGCCTACAACACCAACCGAGAGTTTAAAGAAGATATTATGCCGGTGTTACAACAGTATATACAAAACACACCCTCACAAAATATTAAAATAAGCAATAATTACTATAAGATTCTTATTGAAATGTCGGAACCCGCCCCAACTACACAACACCAACGTGGTACAAGTTATGGGCAAATGGCATCATGGCCCTACAGACAGCGTGTTGAAGCTTGGAATATCATAAGTGTATACTTTGCTGAAGAAGAAGATTATATAATGTACAAGATGATGGTGGGCGGTAATACACTACACGATTATGAAGTGGTATTACAGCAGGACCTGTAACAGATAAATAACTATAGTTATTTAAGGAGAAGGCTATGGCCCAAATTGCAGAATCTACAGTAATAATTAAGGCAAGTAGACTAGTCAGGGACAATGAGCAAGTAACAGCACCATTGGACGAAGCTCTACTTGATCAGCTGTCAGCTATCGTACAAGAATTAGCAGGTGAAGGCACACTTGTAGAGATCATTAAGGAATAAAAGATGAGTAACGTCAGTTATACAATGTTAACACACAAAGCAGAACTAAGCTATAAAGGCGACAATATTAAGGCTGATGCCTTTTATGGCAATACTGACGGCTTACACACAGTAAGTGTAAAATTTGATGATTTTGTTGGAAGAGTTTATATCGAAGGCACATTGGCCACAACGCCAACTGAGCAAGATTGGTTTCCAATATATCTAACGTCAGGTACCACGTATAAACAGTATCCAGTAAACAGTGCAGTGCCAACAGGCATAGTTGGCGACACTGGTACAGACGGATTTACGTTCCGTGTAAACGCAATTTATTTAAGAGCGAAAATTGATCGTAGTCATTTAGGTGCTGGTTCGTATTCTCAAGTGGCACATGGCCGAATTGACCAAATACTTTTGAACGTATAGGCATAAATACTACTAATAAAAGATAAAGGTAAATGTAGTATGGCAATCTATGCGAGTTCTTCAACAATAACAGCACAAACAGTCCCATCCATTAAACTTGACAGGTCTACATTGGCTGGTGATCAGGTATTGCAGTGGGATTCAACACAAGGTGTATTTGTAAATTCCAATTTAAGTATTGGAGGCAATAATGCATTAACATTTCTTCAAAATGGTGACGGCACAGTTGTAGCTGGACAAGCACAATTAGTTGGTGCTAGAGTTGGTGATAACACACAAATTATAAAAGTATTAAAAGCTGGAACTAACTTATCGTTAGATCAAGATGCCACAAGTGTCACAGTTAATCTTGCTGGTGGCAATACACTTAATACTGGTAGTAATGTTGGAACTGGTGAGGGTGTATACAAACAAACTAGTGCTAACGTATTACAGTTTCGCTCATTAACTGCAACAGGCAGTAACCTTGCTATTACAACTAATGGCGACGAAATAGAATTTAACAACACGGCAGAAATTAATACAGCAAGTAACTTAGGTACTGGACAGCCTATGTTTGCTGCAAAGACGGGCGCAGACTTAGCGTTTAACAGCATTGATGTAGCAGGGCAACTTAGCATTGCAACTGCAAACAACACAATTGTAATTACTCCAAACTACGGATTCTCCGGCGGAGATGAAGGCGAAATTGTGCAAGTTACTGGCGGTGCATTGGGTACATTAACAACTGGTGCAACTGGTTCATTCTTAATGAGTGGTGCAGGCGGACTTGAGTGGAGTACAACCACTGCCAATACAAGAATATTTAAAGTTACATTTGAGCAGGATGGCAGTGTGGAAGCATTTAGCGAAGTGCCGGCAGATTTAACTGTTTCCAGAACTGGTAACGAACTTACAGTAACACACAGTTTTAATACTTGGCCAAAAAGTGTAACCTATTTTGGTTTTGACAACACAAACAATCAATATAAATTACGTTATCCAACCGGCAACTATCAAGTACTACTTGATGGTGCAAATCCAACCACTACATTTAAAATACAACTTATATCTTCCGTGGCTGGAGCAGACGTTAACCAACATGCATATGTAAACTTGGTGTTCTAAAATGAGTAATCTTAATCCACCAAAGCTACTGAGTGTTGGGATACAAGTACAAGGAATAACAGCATACTGGGCCGCAAGCACTCCACAAAAAGATATTGATGGCAATGCCAAACAGTGGCGTTTAGAAATGAACGTTAATGCACAGCTACACAGCGGTGTTGAAAGTACAATCCCTTTTCAGTATGATGGTAGAAACATTGCAGTGGGCGACTATGTTGCCACTGGTGCTAATGGATTGCTTTTACGTATTGATGCAATTGAAAGTGCCAATGTAAGTACAGTTGTTTGTTTAGCAAGTGACGAAGATAGACTCAATGCACTTATGGATCAGACACAATTTGGTGATGGCAGTATACTGGAAGGTCCTGGTATATGTTTTGAAATAGAAAACCAGATGCCAGTGCTGTTTCCATTACCAAGTGTATTGCCAACAGGATTTAGTCGTGGGTTTGCTACACAAATACTCAGCAGATTTTTACTGCGTGAAAAACGAGACACATTAACTATTGAACAAGCCGGTCACGGACTTGCAAAGAAACAAGCAGTTGTTTTAAATAATACTGGACAATATGAAGCTGTTGATTATACAGCCGCTGATGCTACAATGACCAAACGTATTATTGGTATTGTTGAAGAGCCAAACTGGCCAACAGACAATCACTTCCGTATGCGTACAGTTGGACCAATTGTGGACATAATGTTGGGCGGCAATCCAGGTACTCTTTATTTTGTTAACCCAGCAAGCGCAACTGGACAACTGTATCAATTAGACCCCAACAGCGCACAAGCGGCAAGTACAACTGCTGACCCAGTATACATTGTTATTGATAATGAACGAGCAGTATTTTTCGCCAGCGGATTGGTAGACAATACTTCGTCAACACAAGCATTTATAGTATCAAATCAAACTGAATTACTTGCCCTAGCACCAGGGCCAGGAGATACAGCATTTGTTATAGACAGTGGCAGCCCACTAGGGCCGGGCGAATGGGCATATTACATTTATCAGGGCGGTGGATGGAAAGCACTCAGTACACAAGATGGCGGTGGTGCAGACAGTCAAACCAGTTATAAAGCCATAGTAACACACAACGGAATGAACACAGTTAATATACATCGTGTAGACCACAATGTAAGAGTACTCAATGTCAGTATTGAAGTCACTACAGCATTTAATGGTGGTGCAACATTGACAGTGGGCGATAATAATAATTTTACCAGACATATGCCCGCAGATGAGAATGATCTCAGTGAAGTGGGAACATACTACAGTTTCCCAAATCATTTATACAATGAAGCTTCAGAAATTCATGTTAGTGCCTTTTTAAATAAGGGTGCCGCCACTGTGGGCGAAGCAGAGGTTTTGATCACCTATGCATAAATACGTATAGAGGATATTAGGAGCAAATATGGCACTTATTAAACAGTTTGGGCTAGCAGGTGTATACGAAAACGTTCAGTTCGGCAAGGGCAACGGACGTATTAAGTTTGACCAATCAGCGAACGCATTTCTTGTACGCAACTTAGCTGACTCAAGTTTAGTTAATGCTCGAGTTGCTGAACCAATTGAAGACAGTGATGCGGCAACAAAATTTTATGTTGACAGTGTAGCACAAGGACTTGACCCCAAGGAAGCAGTTGTTGCGGCAACAAACACAATAACAACAAACATAGACGGTGACATTTCAGGCACACCATTACCTAATGATATGTCAAACTTAACATACATTACTAATGATGATAAATGGACACTGAGTGGCGGTATAATTGACGGAGTCACACTAGCAACTAATGACCGTGTATTGGTTAAAGATGCTACTGGTGCTGATGCAGTTGGTAATGGTATATTTGTATTCAGCGGAGGTGAGCTAACACGTTCAGCTGACGCAGACAATGATATAGCAGGAACACAAAACGAAATAGGCGGCGGCACATTTGTATTTGTAATCGGCGGTACAGTGTGGGAAAACAGTGGATGGGTTGTAACATCACCAAAAGCCACAGCCGTACTAAAAACAGACGACATTTTATTTGCACAGTTTAGTCGTGTTACTGGCATATATGCAGATGACGGTCTTGGAAAATCTGGCAATAAAATATATGTTAGAACAGATGGAACAACTACACATATTGACAACGACAACGTGTCGGTTAAAAGTAGTACAACACAATACCAATCATTAGTAAGTGATGGCGCTGGCGGTACAGCCAATTGGGGCGCAATTAGTTTAAATGAACCAGATTCTACACAAAATACACTACTACGTTCACGTGGTGGGGTTGGTGCAGATGCCAGTGCATTTGCTGACCAGAGTATATATCTTAGTAACTTAACAAGTAACACCACTACAGAACTAAGCGTTGGTGCAGCCAACACAGTGTTGCGTGTTGATGCCAGCGGTAACTTGGGTTACGGTTCAATTGACTTGGCTAACAGTGTATCGGGTATTTTACCTATTACAAAAATCAGCACAGGAACAGGCGACAATCAGCAAGTTATTACCACTAATAGTGGCGCTAATGTTTGGACAGATGTGGCCCATCTCAAAGGCTTAGAAGCTTCTAAACAAGTGGCATTTAGTTCAAGTTCAGTTGTAATAGGCGATGCTTTACCAGCAAACGCAAGAGTTACAAGTGTAAAAGTATCAATTACATCACCATATCAAGCATCAACATCAGTTATTGTTGGCGATGCAACTGATCCAGACGCACTAGTAACAGCAGATGAGATAGATCCACAAACAGTTGGAATTTATCACATAGATCTAATGCACCATTATGTAAACAGTACGCAGACTATTATAGCAGTATCTAATTCAGGTACAGGTACTGGGTACGTGATGCTAACATATATTTTAGATTAACACAGGCTTTTTAATTAAAAAAGCATAAATAGAAGTAAGCGCAGTAGGCGCAGAACCATACTTAGGAGAATTATTATGGCTTTAACAACAGCAGCAAAAGGTCAAGCAGGTAACGGACTTGGCGGACGCACACAAATCGTATCAGCACCAGTAGCTGACCAAGGAGAATTAGATGCAATCATCGAAGGCTTCGGCGCAACAGGTACAGTAGCAGGCGTAGACGGCGCATTCGGTGGAACAATGCACTTTGCAATTCAGCAGACAGCTGACGTTGCAGGCACAGTAGCAGCTATCACTGTAACAGCAGTTTGTGACTTCAAAGATAACGTATAATACGTAATTTTTAGTTAAATTAAAATAGGCGCCTAGTGCGTCTATTTTTTTGACTTTTTTTAAAAAAAGGCTTGACATTCTGGACGAATCACTATATAAAGTAAGCATAGATTGATTAAACAGAAAGAGAACCGCTATGTCTATTCAGAAACTTATCGATGAAACGCACAGCTATTATGTAGAATCTCAAGGTACTGATCTTTCTGATCTATATAAAGATGATTTAAATGATTTTGAATCAGTACAATGGCTGATTAATGCGGATCTCACTGATGATGCTGTAGCTAAGATTGACAATATGGATACTGCACCACGTGAGCAGATCGTATTGGCTATTGCTGGTGAGTATGGCAATGGATATGTAGAAACTGTACTAGGTTATGAGGTATTTTAAAAAAAAGGCTTGACATATGTATGTAATTGCGCTATATTAAAGACAAATGCACACACGAGAGTAGATACACCTGCTTTCCGGTGTATAGGACAAGGCCTCACAAGGGTTCAAGTCGTGTGTACATTTAAATACGTAACTTGACAGTAATAAGATTACAGTCAGACCGAGCACAAGATAAGAATACTGATCGGAACACAAGAAATACACATAGAACCAACCTGTAGTATTACTACAGGTTTTTCTTTTTAATAAATACAAACATAAGTGATACTTATCGACAGCAACTTATAGGTTGACTGACAGTGGAAACACTGAACGGAGTACAAAATGGCAGTAACGCAGAACCTGAAGGGCACAAGCTACCCTTCTTTTAAAATTCACAAGGCTGGACCTACCTTATATCAAGGGTCAATAACCCCCACATTATCAGCAGTTAACGGAGACATGTATCTACAACATGGCAGTGAAGGCGCACTGTGGATACACAACGACGAATGGACTAGAATTCAACCTGATATCAATGATGCAATTGATAACTTTACCATTTACAACAGTACAATGGCCACCAGTAAAAATGTTAGTCATATACTATGGGGAGAAACTACTGATGGCAATGAAACAGAATTATCTCCCAGTTCAAGTTTTGGTATAGATACAACCACAACCACAATAGACAGTATATCAGTAACCGCAGACCTGGGGTCAGCAGTTGGGCAAATTCATATACCAACTGACACTGCTGGTTTAGTGGAAGCTCGTTTTATTGCTAGAGATGCAGACAACAATGACCATGCAGGTTATGTTATACGTGGTGTAATTACCAATGATAGTGGAAGCACAACACTGCTAACTAATCCAGTGGAAGAAATTATTGGTGAGAGTATTAATTCTTGGTATGCACTAATAGCCGCAGACGATGCAACTGATTGTTTAAGTATTAGAGTAAGTGGCGAAAATGGAAAAACTATCAAATGGACAGCGTTTGTAAACTTAACGATGGTCACAAAGACTTGATAAATACTCCTAGTAGAGGAGAGAAACTATGAATAAAAATAGTATTTGGTGGACAGCACCAGAGTACTTTAGCAGATGGAGACTGTTCCCAAGAGCATTTATTACAATGTATATTTACTTACTGTACACAACAGTACTTTGGTTTCAAAACCTACCAACACCAACTATGGAACAGGCTGGACTTGTAAGTGTAATTGTAGGTGCAGGGGCCGCTTGGTTTGGGCTGTATGTTAACAGTACTAGTACTAACTTTAGTGGTGTGCAAGTAGACACAACACAAACAGGCAGTATGCCAACTCAAAAGAGCAGTACATCAGTAACACCAGTTGAAGCTGAAGCTGACGATGATCCAATAATTATTAGACGAATAAGGACATAACAATGCATTATATACGACTATTGACGAGCGATGAATTAGAAGAAACACAAATGGTATCTTGGTACAACACTGTAATGAGGTTTGCACCAGTTAATACTGTAGTGGTTGATGACGATGACTCACTTGACGATATGTTGGAAGTGGAAGAAGAAGTAGGGGATGAAGGCTTCCCCTACGTCTACATTGTAGAGCTACGCAGAGACTTAATTGCCCGTGAAGCAGAATTTATTGTAAGTGCATGGGATATGCGTTATGATAATGATTATGAAATAGAAACAAGCAACCTGTATCGCCCAGATGCAGACATTCAACACCCATTTGATATCGAAATGGAAGATGAAATACACCAGAGTATACAACTTGAAGCCGCTAAGTTCTTGCACAACCGTTGGGTAGAAGCAAAGAACTTGGATGGATGGCGTTATGGTACACGTTTAAGTATACAAGAAAAAAGTCATCCAGCAATGCGTGATTGGGATAATTTAAGCGAAGCATATCGCAAATACCCAACAATGACTAAAACGGAAGCATTGGATTTTTACACAAAGTACCGTCACCTTTTTAATTAAACTTCTTGACATCTTGTAAATTTTACGCTATACAGTAAATAATCTAAATTTACTCAGGAGCGTAAAATGCAAACATATGACATAGACGGCTTAACTTACACACAAATTGTAATGCTAGAACATATGCAAGAATTACAAACAGCAAAAGAATGTAGAGATTTCATTGCTAGTTTAACTCCAGCACAACTCAAAATGGCCAAGTGTTTACAAACACTGTTAAAACAAATATATGCAGAAGTAGAAGAAAGGTGTTGACAACCAAGACGCCTTACCGTATAATAGTAGTATATTGTTAGGAGACAAATGCATAATATGTTCAATCAAGAATTACAGCGTGTAGGATTTGCATGCAAGTACATGCACCCAGACCAGACACAAAAGCCAAAGATACTTAAAGAAGTACAAGGTGCTTACAGTGAACGCAGTACTACTATCACATGGCTCAACAATCAAAAGCAATCAGTAGCCGAAGATAAACTGTGGTTTTGTTTGGATACTAACTGGCAAAATGCATATCGTCTGATTGAGTATGTGGGTAACTTACCACAAGGTCAGCGTATGGTACGACTGGGCAGTAATATGATGCCTGCGTATACACACAACGACTGGGCTTGGTTTTACAAACAGAGCGATGTACGAGATGCTGCCGCCAAAGGCTGGGCGCAAGTGGGCGAGCTAGCACGTAAACTTGATGTGCGTGTGAGTATGCACCCTGGTCAATTTACTGTATTGGCAAGTGACAATCCAGAAATAGTAAATAGAAGTATACAGGAGTTCGAGTATCATGCGGATATCATCAGGTGGATGGGCTATGGTAAAAACTGGCAAGACTTCAAGTGTAACGTCCACATCAGCGGACGTCAAGGTCCAGCCGGTATCAAAGCCGTCCTTCCAAGACTGTCTACAGAAGCACGAAACTGTATTACTATTGAAAACGACGAAAACGCCTGGGGGCTCGACGCCAGCTTAGAACTAGAAAAAGATGTTGCACTGGTGTTGGACATACATCATCATTGGTGTCACAGTGGAGGAGAATACATTGACAGAACTGACGATCGCTGTAAACGTGTTATTGACAGTTGGCGTG
>ERZ1049444.2352-NODE-2352-length-12597-cov-7.857439_pt1 | contig 12597 bp, 12 predicted proteins | sample MGYA00383101_ERZ1049444 | MGnify/ENA primary metagenome ERZ1049444 (study PRJEB29581, sample SAMEA5548371) | metagenome | biome: marine; feature: coastal; material: water | depth 50 m | study: Short-term variability in the microbial, nano- and picoplankton...
AAAAGCTAAAAACCTGAGTCCCCTCATTCAGAAGGGGAGGGTTGTTCTAAATCGGGTTTTTGTTTTTGATAAGGTTTCACATGTATAGTATAACCCTATACCTGGGTGTATAGCATCGTCTTTATAATGCTTTGGTATAGAGTTAATTGAAAGAAGAATTAAAACTTTATTTTCGAGCGGAACACATTTATGAGAATCACCATCCTATCAGCGCTGTTCTTTTTGGTTTCATTGAATCTGACTGCTCAGGCAGATTATGGAAACAAGGGAGAGGCTATTCAGCTTTGCAAAGCACTTCAAGGAAGTCAATTCACTAATTACAGGGAGGCTAATTCGGCTATTGAGGATATACTGTCGGTAATCGGAGCTAAGAATCGATTTGTGGTGCAGCCCTGCGATAATATTAATAATGCAGCAGCGGTGACAATGCAGGGCATACGTTATATCTTTTTTGACCCTGATTTTATGAACTCGATATCATCGGGTAGCTATTCATCTAACTTGTTCATTCTTGCCCACGAGGTGGGGCATCATATCAACGGTCATTCACAAGATATTGTGATGCTCTTGTCTGACTATGCTCCGACATCAAACACCCTTTCTGAGCAGAGGATTGAGGAATTAGAGGCAGATGAATTTGCAGGTTTTATACTGGGTAAACTTGGACATAGCTTGTCTTCGATGCAAAATACTCTAAGAGGTTCCGCAGATAATGGTGATGATACATACTCCACCCACCCAAGTTTATCCAAGAGGCTTAAGTCTGTCGAAACTGGCTACAACAAAGCAAAAGGTAATGAGGCGCTCAGGACAAATGTTTCGTCTTCTAAGCAGACAGCAGAAGAATATTTCTACAGCGCCCACGCTAAGGGTGATTTAGGCGACTACAGAGGTGCTATACAAGACTACAACAAGGCGATTGAACTTGACCCTGATGATGCTGCGGCATACTACAATAGAGGAGCCGCTAAGGGTGAATTAGGAGACGACAGAGGCGCTATACAGGACTTTAACAAGGCGATTGAGCTTGACCCTGATTATGCTGCGGCATACTACAATAGAGGAGTCGCTAAGGGTGAATTAGGAGACGACAGAGGGGCTATACAAGACTATAGCAAGGCGATTGAGCTTGACCCTGATGATGCTGCGGCATACTACAATAGAGGAGTCGTTAAGTATATTTTAGGCGATAAAGACGGTGGTTGCTTAGATTGGAGCAAAGCTGGTGAGTTAGGTTATGAAGATGCTTACGACACGATTAAAGAATATTGTCAATAACTGAGATGATATGAAACACATCAAAACACTTATCCTACTTGCCCTTCCATTGCTGTTACTTGGGTTTAATCACTCCAACATACCAAACGATTACGCTACCACGTTCAGCGAACCTATAGATTGCAAATTCAGCCAGTGTCAGGCTATAGCTAAAAGCACAGGTAATCAATGCAAGCATTGTGTTTCAAATAAGGGAGACTTGTATTGTTGGCAGCACGATTAATTTCTAAATCACGAGTTTCTCCTTCATCTTGAAGAGTATTTGAGGATATACCTACCCTATTTGTACCTTATTTGCACCCTGTACGGCTAACTATTTGATTACTAGACTTAGTTACTTTTTGTATCGGAAAGTAACCAAGCAAAACATTAACAACAGTGCTAAAAATGGACATTAGAACTATACCAATAAACACAAAAGGCAAACTAAAAATATTTGCAGTTACTACACTGACAGAGTTAGAATTGCCATTAATTGAAAGCGGTATTAGTGCAGGCTTTCCTTCTCCAGCAGCCGACTTTTTAGACACCATTATAGACCTAAACAAATACTTAATTAAAAATCCGTCAACGACATTTGTAGCTTTTACTGACGGTAATTCGTTAATCGGAGCAGGCATAAACGACAAAGACCTTTTGATTATTGACAAATCATTAGAACCAACAGACGGCAAAATTGCCGTCTGTATTATTGACGGAGAATTTACCTCAAAGCGTTTAAAAGTGGTCGATAAAGAAATTTGGCTCATGCCTGAAAACGACAATTTCAAGCCCATTAAAATAAAAGAATACAACGACTTTGAAATTTGGGGAATAGTTACTTACTCAATTCAAAAACATTAAAAACCGTGTTTGCTTTAGTTGACTGCAATAATTTTTACGCCTCTTGTGAGCGGGTTTTTCAACCCAAGTTGAGAAACCAACCTATTGTTGTTTTGTCAAACAACGATGGTTGCGTTATTGCACGAAGTAACGAAGCCAAACCTTTTATTCCGATGGGTGCGGCAGCATTTGAATACAAAGACATTTTTGCGAAAAACAACATCAATGTTTTTTCATCAAACTACGCACTGTATGGCGACATGAGTAGCCGAGTAATGAATTTACTTTCAGAGTTTTCGCCTGACATTGAGGTGTATAGTATTGACGAAGCATTTTTGAAATTTGATGGCTTTGAAAAACATTTTGACTTACAAGAACACGGCAAACAAATTCGTTATCGAGTAACCAAAGGCACAGGAATACCAATTAGTGTTGGTATAGCCAACACTAAAGCATTGGCAAAAGTGGCAAACAAAGTAGCCAAGAAATTTCCTGAAAGAACAGGAAATGTATATGTAATTAACACAGACACACAACGCATAAAAGCATTAAAATGGTTGCCAGTTGGCGATGTTTGGGGCATTGGACGACAACACGCTAAACGATTAGAAAAAATGGGAGTAAAAACGGCTTACGATTTTACTTTGCTTACCGAACAGTGGGTAAAGAAAAATATGAGTGTTGTGGGCTTACGTTTGTTGTTGGAATTACAAGGCAACTCTGTTTTGGAAATGGAAACACCAGCAGACAAAAAAAACATAGCTTGCACAAGAAGTTTTGACAAAAATTATTCAGACTTTGAAACAGTAAGCGAACGTATCACAACCTTTGCTGTTACTTGTGCTGAAAAATTACGGAAACAAAAATCGTGTTGCAATGCAATCATGATTTTTATACACTCCAACTTTCACCGAAAAGATTTACCGCAGTATTCACGAAACATAGTTTTGAATTTGCCTTACCCCACAAATTCAAGTATTGAGTTGGCAAAGTTTGCTACAGTAGGATTAAAGAAAATTTTCAAAAAAGACATTCCCTACAAAAAAGCAGGGGTAATTGTTATGGACTTTACACCCGATACATTAACGCAGACAACTTTATTTGAAACAAGCAACCCAAAGCATAAAGTAATTATGGAAACGCTTGACAACATTAACAAAGCAGTAGGAACAACCAAAGTGAAACTTGCTTCGCAAGACCCTGACAGAACTTGGAAAATGCGACAAGAAAAACTTTCGCCACGATATTCAACAAGAATAAAAGAAGCAATAAAAGTAAAAGCATAATGTGTTATCATAGTAAACAAACAGCGGAAGCACAATCTTTAGAAAAAAGATTTAATGCAAAGTTTGACAACGATGAATACACGGTGCAACCAAGATTTAACGGCTTTACTTTTCCAAAGACACCAGTAATTACAAACGAAAATTCAAATCTTATTCAACTTTACAGTTGGGGGTTAATGCCAAGTTGGAGCAAAGACCAAAAGTTTAGAGTAAACACTTTAAATGCAAGAATTGAAACATTAGAGGAGAAACCATCTTTCAAAAACTATGTAAAAAACCGTTGCCTCATTTTGGCTGACGGCTTTTATGAATGGAAATGGTTAGACGAAAAAGGCAAAACCAAACAGCAATATGAAATCACTTTGCACGATAATTCTCCATTTGCTTTTGCAGGCATTTACAGTACTTGGAAAGACAACAGCACAGGTGAAATGCTTAACACATATTCTATTGTTACAACAGAAGCAAATGAGTTAATGACCGAAATTCACAACATAAAAAAACGTATGCCTATAATCTTGACACCACAGACAGAAAAACTTTGGTTGAGCGACAATGATTTTATGCAATTTGCAACGCCTGACATTAGCCTAAAAGCAATAGCAATATGACGGACAGAAGAAGAACAGCCTATAACAGCACCTACCCAAAAGGCGGGGTTTCGTGCTTCGTAGACACATTTGTGGTAGCCGAAAGTTCAGTTCTCCGAATGAAGTTTAGTGCTAAAAATCCCGCCCTTCGGGTAGCTGCAAACCGTTGGCGCTAATTGAAATGGATTACACCAATTGGCATAGTTCAGTTAGATGTATCCAAAGTTCAAGCCTCACTAACAATCAAACCCAGTTCTTTCGCCCTTTTCTTGAGTTTGGATATTTCTTGTTTTTTCTTCTTCCTTAATTCCAGTTTTTCTTTTTCCTCTTCCTGGTGAGCCGCGAAAGCTTTTGAAATGTTCTGAGCAACCAGGAGCTTCTGCGAAATTGGTAAGTGACCGAAAAATGATTGAATTTTTATTCCTTTAGGAGTTGTTCCATCTTCTATGTAATCCGTGAAGATGGATGCAATTTCTTTTGGTTTCATTTGCTGTGTTTATGAATTTGAGATAAAGAAAAGAAAAACTATCGCCAACAAAACCTAAACTGCATTAAAACGCAGTTTAACCAAACCGTTATGGGCGAGTTGACAAAAAACAAAATCAATAGAAAATGAAAAATCAGTTGAGAATTTTAGCAATATTATTATTTGCTGCTTCTATAGCAGGCTGTTCGAATGGAAATAAAAACTCCAATAGCGAAATAGAAGACAATGAATCAAACGTAATTGATGATCAAGTAAAAGAACAGGAACTACATAAAGAGTCCAAGTTGTTTAATGACCTATTAAGCCTAACTCAAAATTTGAATCAATTTGAAGGAAATGCTTTTGTAGGTTCGTTAGATGGACCTTGCTATATGGTCCTAACAAGCAATTCTCAAGGAGATAACATAGCCAAACTTCGATATCAAATAAATAATTATTATCAAGGTAAGGCCGATAAAGTTGATGAAACTTATACTATAACTGAATTAAAGCGAAAATCTGCCAAGATAGATGGTTTAAGTCTAAATAACACTCGAGATTACGAAGACATATATCTTTATGGTAGCGCAGAGGGCCTTAAGGCCTCGATAAATGATGGAGCAATTACTGATGGTTCAGGTTCAGGAAATATCTGGTTTGTACTTGATAGTGTTGATTACGAGTTGACTTATGTAATGGCGAGTAGTGCGAATTGGTCTTTCCAAGGAAGTATAAAACTTGAAGTTGAACAATACATTAAACTAAAAGAAATTTTTATAGATAAAAAGCTTTCTGGAAATGAAGTAAAGGCTATTAGTAAATCTCAAGACGATCAAACAAATAATCATGAGCTATCTCAGGTCAATCAAACAAATAATCTTGAGACAAATAAAACATTACTTCCTCAATCCATTGATTATGATGGTATGCCTGCCTTAGAATATACAATAAACAATGAGATTATCGCGCTTGATTCTTATGACGAAAACGATAGTGAGGGATCATATATAAGAATGAAGTTGAATGATAAGGAGGTGATACTAAAAATGCAAAAACAGCATTCCTCAAAAGCTAGAAGGGTATATTCTAATAGTGATTATGTGGTTACATTTGATGGAATTATTTATGGCAAATGTGCTGGCGAAGGAGCACAATATTTAACTGGAAAATTATTGATTCAAACTAGTTCAGATCAAAACACTATCACATTTAAAGGTTACGACATGCTATATTCTAGCAAGGAATGTCAAGAGATGGGCAATGGATAACCAGCTCATAACAAACCCTAAACTGCATTAAAGCGCAGTTTAGCTAGAGCGTTATGCGCAATATCAAATAAGCATGAGATTACCGCTGTACCCCGCTTTTATAGTACTTATGGCTGCATGCGGTACCGACGATGCAATTAATGAGCCGGCATCCTCCTCAGAAAAAGACTTTAGCCATTACGTTGACCCGCTGATTGGCACCAGCCGTATGGGCCACGTTTTTCCCGGAGCCACTGCACCGTTCGGTATGGTGCAATTGAGCCCTCAGACTAATTTTGAGGTGATGTTTAACGAGGACGGAAGCTACAATGGAACCACATATGAATACTGTGCGGGATATCAATTTCGTGATACAACCATCATTGGCTTTGCGCACACCAACTTCAGTGGCACCGGACATTCAGACCTTGGGGACTTTCTGGTAATGCCCACCATTGGTCAACTCGTCCTTGACCCACTTGAAACTATAGGTGGTGAGAAAGGATTTTACTCAACCTTCTCTCACGATAAGGAAGAAGCCTCACCCGGATATTATAAAGTTGAGTTGGACGACTATAGCATCATTGCAGAACTTACGGCAAGCGACCGTGTGGGTTTTCATCAATACACCTTTCCTGAGTCGGATAGCTCACACATTATCCTTGATATGGTTTACAACATTTATCATCACCAGAACAAAAACGTTTGGACATTTCTGAGAATTGAGAATGATTCATTGGTAACCGGGTACCGGCAAACGAAGGGCTGGGCGCGAACCAAGAAGGTATTCTTCGCCATGGAATTCTCGAAACCATTCAATAGCTACGGCCACAAGAAGTACGATGATGTTAAGTATGATGGTTTCTACCGAAGGTTCAATCAGGAAAAAAACTTTCCGGAGATAGCTGGCAAAGACCTGCGCGCGTACTTTAACTTCGACACGAAGGAGGGCGAGCAGATCAAAGTCAAATTCGCACTATCAGCTGTAAGTACCAATGGAGCGCTAAACAACCTAAAGACCGAAATACCTCATTGGGATTTTGATAAAACCCGAGAGGAAACAAGAAAAAAGTGGAATAAGGAACTGGGCAAGATCGATGTTAAGACGATTACTGAACAGGACCTAATTACTTTCTACACAGCACTGTATCACACCAATTTATCTCCAATCCTCTACGAGGATGTGGATGGTCGCTATCGGGGATTAGATCAGAACATTTATCATTCAGATGGTTTCGTGAATTACACCATATTCTCGCTTTGGGACACCTACCGTGCGCTTCATCCGCTTTTCAACATCACCCAACCTCAACGCAACAATGATATGGTCAAGTCCATGCTGGCGCATCACGACCAGAGTGTGCACAAGATGTTACCTATTTGGAGTCATTATGCTAACGAGAACTGGTGTATGATTGGTTATCACGCAACATCGGTCATTGCAGATGCTATGGCAAAAGGTGTGGGCAATTTTGACCAACATCGCGCTCTTCAAGCATCGGTCAATACGGCTTCGGTTGAATATTTCGATGGTCTTGGGGACTACATAAAATACGGCTATGTACCAGATGACAAGAGCCATTCTTCTGTTTCTAAAACGTTGGAATATTCCTACAACGACTGGTGTATAGCGCAAATGGCTGAAAGGATTGGGGATGATGCTCTCAAGAAACAGTTCTTGTCGCGATCGGAGAACTACAAACACGTTTATGACCCGAACATTGGTTTCATGAGACCCAAACTATCCGATGGTAAGTTCCGACAAGATTTTGACCCCATGGATACACATGGTCAGGGTTTCATAGAAGGAAATGCTTGGAATTATGGCTTATATGTTCCACAGAACATTGAAACGATGATTGATATGATGGGAGGGAAAAAGTTGTTTGCCACCAAACTCGACTCATTGTTTACCATGGAAATTGACGATGCCTTGATTGAAAAACATGAAGATATTACCCGCGATGGGATCATAGGGAATTACGTACACGGAAACGAGCCTGGACACCACATCCCTTACCTGTATAACTGGACCGACTACCCCCAGAAAACACAGGAACGTGTACGGATGATTATGGACACCATGTACGGGTCAACAGTTGATGGTCTATGCGGAAATGATGATGCCGGACAAATGAGTGCTTGGTACATATTCAGCGCATTAGGCTTTTATCCTGTAACCCCAGGATCTCCGAACTATGCACTGGGGTCTCCAAATTTGAAGGAAGCAACCGTGAAATTGGGTAATGGCAAAGTGCTTAAGATTAAAGCAGAAGGACAATCATCGGAACATGTTTACGTAAAGACCGTTTCCATGAACGGACGAGCAATCCAAGGGAATACTATCTCGCATTCGGAACTGATAAAAGGTGGAGAACTACTGTTTGAAATGAGTACCAAATCAAATTAACCCATAGTCTTTCCCCAACCAACAAGAAATAAAATACCGACACAAACAAGGTGAATTGCGCGTGTTCTACGGAATGCTATCACTTTGTAGAACAATTGAAATTGATTTAAGAGAAATATTAAAAGAATCAGATCTGCCTAGTCCTATTACAGCAAAGAAGAACATCCTCATGTAAACCAATAATTATTGAAGCCAATATCCTTTGCTGTCTACATGTTAATGAGCATAACATCACCTACACTTCATGCCGAAAAGTTTATATTCGAGAGATTGGCACGAAAGTGTAGCCGCGAATCGTTGGGCAATATTGAAAAAGACAGCATTGAAACACACGATACTTACACTAACAATTCTTGCAACATTTTCCTGTGCCACAGCTCCTGACGCGGACGACCATTTCAAAGTGGAATATGCAGGAGCACTGAAAAACATCATGCACAAGGGTGATCTTTCTGCGCAAGCTGACCTGACTGAATTTCAAGACACCGAACACTTCTACGCTCTCGGTGCGGTGGAGAACTTAAAAGGAGAAATTCTCATCCTTGACAGCAAACCCTTCATTTCATCAGTACAAGACCAAAACCTGTCAATCAGTAACTCCTTCGACAATAACGGAACTCTGCTGGTTTACGCCTCTGTTGACAAATGGGCATCCTTGTCCATTCCAGACAATGTTTCAACCTATCAGGACTTAGAAAAGCACATTGAACAAACCGCAAGGGACAATGGAATAAACACCGAAAAGCCATTCCCATTCCTCATAAACGGACGGGTAAAGTCTTTTGACTGGCACGTAATTGACTGGAAAGACGGGGACACTGAACACTCACACGAGAAGCACATCAGCTCAGGACTTCATGGGACCCTGAGTGACCAAGACGTTGAAATTCTTGGTTTCTACTCCAATAGTCATCATGCCATTTTTACGCACCACACGACTAATATGCACTTGCATGTAAAAACGACAGACAATCAATTATCGGGACACTTGGACGGCTTGACTTTGGGGCAAGGCATGACGCTTAAACTTCCAGACGTAAAATGAAAAAGAAAAACATTGCCCAACAACACCTAAAGCCAACTGAAGTCTGGCTTTAGCCAGACCGTTGTGTTTAATTAAACCATTACCACTTGTGAATTGTTACTCCTAATAAATTATTTAACTGTAAACTATGTTTGGACTATTTAAAAAGAAATCAGAAGTCGACAAGCTTAACGACAAATACAAGGCACTGCTAAAACAAGCACATGATTTGTCCACCTCAAACAGAAAATTAAGTGATGCCAAAACCGCAGAGGCGAATGAAGTTCTTATGCGAATTGAACAATTGAAATGAAAATATTACTCACCGGTGCAACCGGTTACATTGGCAAAAGAATTCTTCCTGTTTTAGTAGATGCTGGTCATGAAGTAATTTGCTGCGTAAGAGACAAAAGTAGGTTCAAGCCACCTGAAGCCGTTAAACAAAAAATTAAAATCTTTCAAATTGATCTTTTAGTAAAGGAATCTTTGGATGCCATTCCAAGGGACATTGATGGTGCTTATTACTTGGTGCACTCTATGTCTGCCTCATCGGACTATCAAAAACTTGAACAAGAATCTGCGATAAATTTCAGAAACGCATTAAATGAAACCAAGGTGCGGCATGTCGTTTATTTAAGTGGCATTGTAAATGAATCTGACTTATCAGATCACCTAGAGTCAAGAAAGACGGTTGAGTTTGAACTGAATAAAGGTGATTACAATTTAACCACCCTCAGAGCAGGTATTATTATTGGATCAGGTAGTGCTTCTTTTGAGATCATACGAGATCTAGTTGAAAAGCTTCCAGTTATGGTGACCCCAAAATGGCTCAACACCAAGTGCCAACCGATTGGAATTTCAGATGTGATCACCTTTTTAACAAAATGTATCTTCAATGAAAAAACTTACAATCAAAATTTTGATATAGGAGGACCAGATATCCTAGCCTACAAAGATATGCTCTTAGAATTTGCTCGTATAAGAGGATTGAAAAGAAGAATCTACATCGTACCCGTAATGACTCCGCGCTTATCTTCTTATTGGCTATATTTTGTAACAGCGACATCCTACAAACTGGCAGTCGCTTTAGTACACAGCATGAAAATTGAAGTTATTTGCCGAGATAGTTCGATCAATGATATTTTGGAGGTATCACCAATGAGTTATAAAAAAGCCATTTCCCTCGCTTTTAGTAAAATTGAATCAAATCAAATTATTTCCAGTTGGAAAGACGCCTATTCAAGCAGTGGCAACAGTGACAATATTTCAGAATTCATTGAAGTACCTACTTTTGGCTGTTTTACTGATCAAAGAACAAGGGCCTATAAGAATAAAGAAGAATGCGCACATAAAATTTGGAGCATTGGAGGCCAAACTGGATGGTATTATGGAGATTGGCTTTGGAGAACAAGGGGTTTCTTAGACAAAATTGCTGGAGGAGTTGGATTGAGAAGAGGCCGCACTAATCCAAGTTCATTGCAAACTGGTGATGCCTTAGACTTTTGGCGAGTAATATATGCCGATAAAAATGAAGGTCGTTTACTTCTATTTGCTGAAATGAAATTGCCAGGTGAGGCTTGGCTTGAATTTAAAATAGTTGATGAAGAATTGATTCAAACTGCTACGTTTCGGCCATTAGGATTGTGGGGAAGGTTGTATTGGTATTCTGTACTCCCTTTACACGGCTTTATATTTAGAGGGATGCTAAAAAAACTAACAATATAAGATGATTAAAAAAACGGTGCTTTTTTTGGTTCTAAATTTTGCTGCGCTGGCCATAGGTGGATTTTTTACAGGCGATGGTGTTACTTCGGAGTGGTATCAAAATTTAAACAAAGCTCCCTGGACACCACCGGGATGGGTTTTTGGAGCTGCATGGACTTCAATTATGATCTTATTCGCCCTTTATATGGCCTTTCTTATCAAACCAGAAAATAGAAAAACAATCATCCTAATCTATAGCGTTCAATGGATATTAAATGTTGCATAGAATCCCATTTTCTTTTATTCTCAAGCTGTCGCTCTAGGGTTAATTTGTATACTGTCACTCACAATCCTTATCGTGTTTGTGTATGATTTCGTTGCGTGTTTCAGTAGCTAAATTGGCAAATACAAACCGAATAGAAAATCCGAGAGGATTTTCGTAAGTAGGCGAGTACTAGCAATGAATTATACACGGTGTTGGCACCTGTTTTTTATTCATTTATTTCTTTTATGAACTCACTTGTTTTTTGTAAAATCATTTCTGGCGCTTCTTTATGTGGCGTATGCTTAACATTTGGAATTACTAATTGAGTTGATTGTCCGTTGGTATGTGTTATGATATTTTCTACTTGTTTTAGCGTTCCGTATTCATCTTCTTCCCCTTGTATTATTAGTGAGCGACATTCAATTTTCGGTAAAAATCCTTCAATGTTCCAATTTCTAAATTCGTTTGTTGTCCAAGTAGAAGCCCAAGCCCAAAACATTTCGTTTGTCTTGTTTCTGTGATATTTTTCCAATTTGATTTTTAAGTCAGTAGTTTTGTAGAGTTTAATAGCTTCTTCAATTCCTTTAATGGTAACGTCTTCAACAAAAATGTGAGCACCTTCGGTAATTATTCCCTGTATTTTGTCGGGATATTTTCCTGCTGTTATCAATGCGATTGAGCCACCATCACTATGTCCAAAAAGAATTGCTTTGTCAATTTGCCAAAAGTCTAATAGTTCATTGAGCAAATCGGCTTCTTGCTCCATATAATAGTTGTTTCTTTTGGAATAAGAAAAAGGACAAGATTCGCCATACCCTTGTCGGTCGTAAACGAGTATGTTGCATTTGGTTAACTCGCCAAGTTTTTCGGGAAAATCTCGCCATAATTTTATGCAACCTAAAGAGTCGTGCAGAAAAATAATTGTAGGTCTGTCGGGAAATCCGTCAGTTCGCACAATCGCTATTTCTTCTAATTTAATTTTCGTTTCTGTCTGCAATTTTGTGTCGTTTGTATTGTACTGAAATAGGTTGACCATTTTTCACTTGTTTTTCAATTAATTAAATAGTCAATATTTCTAAATTTTGTTTATTTCTTCTATATCTTTTGTAGCTCACATTTTGATTTATATGCACATAACTTGGTGTCATTAAATCTAAACTTAAATGTGGTCTGAGATTGTTATACACTTTCACAGCTCTTTTAGCCATTTTCTTAGCTAATGTAGTGTTTTTAATAGTTTGTTTCAAGCCATATTCATATTTTAAAGTTCTATTGATTCTTTCAGCTACCGCATTCTCATATGGGTCATATTGTTCAGTCATACTAAGTTGAATTCCGTTTAGTTCCGCAAATTTTGTATAAGCTGGATTACAATATTGGAAGCCTCTATCGGAGTGGTGAATTAGTTTTTCTTCAGGGTATTTACGATTTTTAATAGCCATTTTCAGCGCATCTATACATAATGATGTTTTCATATGTGAAGCCAATTTATAGCCCATAATTTG
>ERZ1049444.2377-NODE-2377-length-12486-cov-6.531092_pt1 | contig 12486 bp, 7 predicted proteins | sample MGYA00383101_ERZ1049444 | MGnify/ENA primary metagenome ERZ1049444 (study PRJEB29581, sample SAMEA5548371) | metagenome | biome: marine; feature: coastal; material: water | depth 50 m | study: Short-term variability in the microbial, nano- and picoplankton...
ACAGGGCACATATTCCGAATTTTTTCCGCGTCCCAGGGTAGGTCGGTTTTGCTCATGGTTTCACCTTTTTTCCAGTAAGGAGAAACATAAGCATAGTAGTACCATGAGGAGCAGATAAAAGTATCCAGCGTGTCAGTTTCCCTTTCCGCGGAACCTCCACACTTTGGGCAGCATGTTTTCAAAAATCCCTCGTGATATTTCAAGGGACTTTCACCAGTCGGTTTGAATTCTGCGTCATCCGGAAGCACGACCGGCAACTCTTCATAAGGCACGGGTTGCATCCCGCAGCTTTCGCAGTAGATAATCGGAATCGGTGTGCCCCACATTCTTTGCCTGCTGACCAGCCAGTCGTGCAGGCGGAAGTTAACCTGACGTTCGCCAAAGCCTTCCTTTTGCATCTGGTCAGCGACGCGGTTATAACTTTCCGGCCAAAGCAAACCATCAAAGTTTTGACTGTTGACCATCACAGAATTTTCTTTCTGCAAAATAGGCTCGCTTAAATCAGCGCCATCCGGAACGGAATCCAGTTGATCCGGAGCAACAATCACCACCGGAGTCGGCAAACTATATTTTCTCGCAAAATGGAAATCCCGTTCATCGTGTCCGGGAACCGCCATGATTGCGCCTGTTCCATAGGACGCGAGCACGTAGTCCGCGATCCAAATCGGAACCGACTCGCCATTCATCGGATTAATAGCGAACGCTCCAGTAAAGACACCATCATTTTCCTGACCTTCTGCGGTACGTTCTATTTCGTTTTTTTTCTGCGCTGCTTCTTTGTAAGCCTCAACTTCGTTTTTCTGTTTTGGAGTTGTAAGCTGATCGACCAGCTCATGCTCTGGTGCCAAAACGCAAAACGTCATGCCGAAAACTGTGTCCGGCCTTGTAGTGAAAACACGGAAACTCGAGTCCTCATGATTAGCAATTTTCAGAGCAAACTCCACACCTTCGCTGCGTCCAATCCAATTTTTCTGCATTGTGCGCACTCTTTCCGGCCAATCCAATCCGTCAAAATCAAGCAGCTCATCGGCATATTTTGTGATCCTCAATTTCCACTGATTCAACTTCTTTTTTACCACCGGATTTTGGCAGCGCTCACAGACACGGTCATCGCCCCAAACCTGTTCACGTGCGAGGGTGGTTTGGCAATGGTTACAAAAATCAACCGGCGCGTGTTCACGATATGCCAAATCGTTTTCAAGCATTTTCAGAAAAAACCACTGGCTCCACTTGTAATATTCCGGATCACAGGAGGCAACCTCATTTTTCCAGGCAAACATATTTCCCATTGTACGCAGCTGTTTTTGCATACGTTCAATGTTGGCATAGGTCCATGATTTTGGATGAATATTATTCTTAATTGCCGCGTTTTCCGCAGGTAATCCGAAAGCATCAAAACCGATGGGAAAAAAAACTTCGTTGCCCTGCATTTTCATAAAACGCGCATAGCAATCGGAAGGAGCCATCGCATACCAGTGTCCAATATGCAGATCGCCTGAAGGATAAGGCAGCATCGTCAGCATGTAAAATTTTGGTTTTTCCGAAGCAAAATCAAAGTCCAGCAAACCTTGTTCTTCCCAGTAGTTTTGCCATTTGCTTTCAATTTCTTGCGGAAGGTATTCCTGCATGATTTTTTCTTGAAGTTTGTGAATTTTAGAAATATATTGAATGACTTAAACGTTATATTGTGTGTTGGATTGCGGAAAACTACAATCAAAAAGGCTGGAGGTAATCAATCTGCGGAGCAAGCAGAGGAAGTCCCGGCTGCGTCTCTAAGTTTTGGTCCAAGACGTTTTACAGTTTCAAGACTGTTGAGTGCATATAAATGAACACCTTCAACACCTTCACTGAGCAAATCTTCAATCTGCTTTTCAACATGTGCAAAACCGATTTCTTTGGAAGCTTCTGGATCGTTTTCATGTTTGAGCAGGGCTTCAGCCAAATCTTCAGGAATGCTGACACCGCACATTTCGGACATGTGACTCGAAGCTTTCCAATTTGATGGAGGAAGAATTCCTGCAACTAACGGAACATTAGCGCCTTCCTCACGTAGCTTATCCCTCCAGCGTAAAAAATGAGTGTTATCAAGAAAAAACTGAGTCACGATAAATTCCGCACCGGCCGCAATTTTTTCGTGGAGATGTTTACGGTCATCATCTTTATCCGGATTTTCCACATGACCTTCTGGATAACCGGCTGCTCCTATGCCAAAGTCGCTGTGTATCCTCACCGCAGAAATCAATTCACCCGCGTTATGATAACCACCTTCCGGTTGAATGAAATGCTCAGTCCCGACTGTTGGATCACCACGCAACGCCATCAAGTTTTCGATGCTACTGTTTTTGAGTTTTGTTAAAACATCATCAATCTCTTTGGCAGTATGTGAAACACAGGTCAAGTGCGCCATTGCAGGAACACCCAAGTCATGCCTGATATGTGCCGCCATTTCATGAGTATTTGCACGGGAAGTCCCTCCTGCTCCATAAGTTACAGAGAAATAATCCGGAGTCAACCCCTTGAATTTATCCAGCGTAATTTTGAGTTTGTCCATGCTTTTTTTAGTTTTAGGCGGAAAAATTTCGATGGAGAAAACAAAATCCTGCTGTTGGTACAATTCAATCAAGTGCATAGTTTGTCTTTTTTTAAATAAAATATTTTCCGCTGAGGACGCGAAGAAACAACAAGTTATAAGTTGTTTTCACCTAGCAATGATGAAATCAAAAAAAGTGCATAATTGTAAATAAATTCACCACAGAGACACAAAGGACACAGAGAAAAAACAAGAACAGTCTTTTGTACTCTCTGTGACTTTTTGCTAAAACACCTTTTTCACAGTTTTTAACTTAGTGTTCTTAGTGTTCTCAGTATTCTAAACGGCAATAATTATGGTCAAGAATCATAACCAAGAATCGGAGACAGCCAGCGCTCAACTTCAGCAACGCTCATTTTTTTACGGGCCGCATAGTCTTCAACTTGATCCTTGTTGATTTTACCCACCGCAAAATAGCGTGACTCTGGATGTGCGTAATACATTCCGGAAACCGAACTGGCCGGAGACATTGAGTTGCTTTCTGTGAGTTTAATACCAACGCGTTTTTCGGCATCCAGCAACTCAAAGAGGATCGGTTTTTCAGTGTGATCCGGTTGTGCGGGATATCCAGGTGCCGGGCGGATTCCACGATATTTTTCACTCACCAAGTCATCCACGTTCAGATTTTCTTTACTGCCGTATCCCCATTCATCACGCACCTGTTTGTGCATGTATTCCGCCAGTGCTTCCGCCAAACGGTCACCGACCGCTTTTACGAGAATCGCATTATAATCGTCGAGATCTTTTTCAAAATTTCCGGCAAGTTCTTCCACTTCCGCTCCGGTAGTCAGCGCAAATCCACCCAGATAATCTGCAAGTCCGGAATCTTTAGGTGCAATAAAATCCGCTAATGCCTGATTCGGTTTATCATCCGCTTTTGCAGTTTGTTGACGTAAGGTGTGGAATCTCGTTTGAACTTCCTTGCGGGACTCATCGGTGTAAATCAAAATATCGTCACCGTCACTGTTTGCAGGGAAAAAACCGATTATGGCTTTTGGCTGAAATCTGCGCTTTTCAACAATGTCTCTCAAAAGACTTTGTGCGTCCTCAAAAAGTTTGCTCGCTTCCGTGCCTAATTTTGGATCGGTGAGAATTTTAGGATAACGTCCTTTCATTTCCCAAGTATAGAAGAAAGGTGTCCAGTCGATGTACTCAATCAAAGTTTCAACTTCCACTGTATATTCACGCAAACCGAGAAAAGCTGGCTTATCAATCTGGCACTTTTTCCAGTCAATTGGTGTACGGTTCTTCCTTGCGTCTTGAATGGAAAGTAATTTACGTTCACTGTTTCGATCCTGATAAGCTTTTCTGCGCCGTTCTTGTTCTTGAAGAAGTTCTTGCGCAGCTTGCACTTTGTTGGCAGGATTCAATAATTTACTGATAACACCGGCTGCTCTTGACGCATCGGTAACATAGGCCACAGGATGGTCGTACTGCGGTGAAATTTTGACTGCTGTGTGAACTGGACTCGTGGTCGCGCCACCGATTAAAAGCGGTAGATTAAAACCTTCACGTTTCATTTCACTGGCCACATGCACCATTTCATCGAGTGACGGTGTGATCAATCCGGAAAGTCCAATCACATCCGCCTGCACCTCACGTGCGGTTTGCAATATTTTTTCGCATGGTACCATCACACCTAAATCAATGACTTCGTAATTGTTGCAGCCCAAAACAACGCCAACAATATTCTTGCCGATATCGTGTACATCACCTTTGACCGTGGCCATCACAATTTTCGGCATTTTTGTTTTAGTAGTAGATTTGCTCTTTTCCTCTTCCATAAACGGTTCTAGGTGGGCCACCGCCTGTTTCATCACACGCGCGCTTTTTACGACTTGCGGTAAAAACATCTTGCCGTCGCCAAAAAGATCACCTACAACTTTCATTCCCGCCATCAAAGGTCCTTCAATCACTTCCAAGGCAAGGTCAAATTTTGTACGTATTTCTTCTGTGTCCGCCACGATATGTTCCGTAACACCTCTCACCAGAGCATGAATGATACGCTCCTCAACTGTTCCTTCACGCCATTTTGTGTCTTTGATAATTTTACGTGTACCTTCAGCTTTGTAACTTTCGGCAAAATCAATCAGTCTTTCGGTAGCATCTTTTCTACGGTTTAGGAGGACATCTTCAACAAGTTCCAGCAAATCTTTTGGAATTTCCTCGTAGACATCCAGCATACCGGCGTTAACAATAGCCATGTCGAGTCCGGCGTGAATTGCGTGATATAAAAATGCAGAGTGCATTGCTTCACGGACAGGATTATTTCCTCTGAACGAGAAAGAAACATTACTCACTCCACCACTGACCAGAGCTCCCGGACAGCGTTCCTTGATTTGCCGTACTGCTTCAATGAAAGCCACCGCATAGTGGTTGTGTTCCTCCATTCCAGTGGCCACAGTCAAAATGTTCGGATCAAAAATAATATCTCCCGGAGAAAAACCTACGTTTTCGGTTAACAGTTGGTAAGCACGGCTGCAGACTTCAACTTTGTGTTCTAGCTCTGTTGCCTGTCCGTTTTCATCAAACGCCATCACCACTGCCGCGGCCCCGTATTTGCGGATTTCACGTGCCTGCCTCAAGAAATTTTCCTCGCCTTCCTTTAGGCTGATTGAGTTGACTATGCCCTTCCCCTGAATACACTTTAAGCCTGCTTCAAGCACGGACCATTTTGAACTATCAATCATAACTGGTACACGTGCAATGTCCGGTTCCACAGCAATCAGATTGAGAAAATGCGTCATTGATTTTTCACCGTCCAGCAAACCTTCGTCAAAGTTGATATCGATAAAGTTTGCGCCAGATTCGACTTGTTGACGGGCAACAGCGAGTCCGGATTCAAAATCGTCATTTAAAATAAGTTTGCGGAACTTTGGTGAACCCATGATGTTTGTACGTTCCCCAATCATCAAAAATCCGATGTCCGGATTGATGTTAAGCGACTCCAATCCGGAATAAAACGGAATTCCTGCACCAACTGTTACAGCTTCTGAATTGCTGTCCACTGTTTCCCCGAATCGTAGTTTTAAATGAGGATTTAACTTCCTTGGAATTGAATGTGCAATTTTATCCTTCAGTGCCCTGATGTGTGCCGGAGTAGTCCCACAGCATCCCCCCATCAGGTTGGCCCAGCCTTCCGCCGCAAACTCTGACATGATGCCCGCGAACTCTGCCGGAGTTTGTTCGTATTCGCCCATGGCGTTCGGTAATCCAGCATTTGGATAAACGGCAACAGGGAACTCTGAAATATGCGCCATTTCTTCAATAAACGGACGCATTTCTTTTGCGCCGAGAGCGCAGTTGATTCCCAAAAATAGTGGTTTGGCGTGATGGATGGAATTGTAAAATGCATCCAGAGTCTGCCCTGAAAGCGTACGTCCGGAAGCGTCAGTAATTGTAACCGAAAGGAAAACTGGCAGGCGAATTCCGCTTTCTTCAAAATAACTTTCCAAAGCATAAATTCCGGCTTTCATATTGAGCGTATCAAAACTAGTTTCCAACAGGAGGATATCGACACCGCTTTCAATCAGCGCAACCGCCTGTTCCCTGTATGCTTCTGCAATCTGGTCAAATGTCACTGCACGGTAAGCAGGATTGTTAACATCCGGTGACATGGAACAGGTACGGTTGGTTGGTCCGATAGAACCAGCCACAAAAATGGGGTGATCGGACTGAATTTCCTCTACAGATTTTCCAGACTGATATTTTTCAACTGCTTTGCGAGCGATTTCTACCGCTGCCCGATTGATGTCAACAACGCTTGTTTCCAGCTTGTAGTCAGCTTGCGAGATGCCGTTTGCGTTAAAAGTGTTGGTTCCAATGATATTCGCGCCAGACTCTAAAAACTCTAAATGAATTTTTTCAATTACATCAGGGCATGTGATCGAAAGCAGGTCGTTGTTGCCTTTAAGTGGTGAAGGATGATCCAAAAAAGAAGAGCCACGGAAATCGTCTTCTCCGAGACCTTGTTGCTGAATCATCGTACCCATTGCGCCGTCGAATACGATAATTTTCTGTTCCAGCATATTTAAAAGCCTGACGGCACTTGGTTTTGTATAATTCATTATAATTCTATTTCTTGTTACTACTGCTCTTATTTAACTCAGTTTTGTTGTTGCTGCTAAAGTATCATTCAGCATTAATGTCTATCTCATAAATGTCTGAAACCCACTATTTGTAATTTCGAACCTAAGGAGAAATATTGTTAATAAAAGTTTAGTAATTTGTCCAATATTTTTAGCTTTGCTTGAAATTACAGATGATTAGGATATTTTTGAAGTCATCATTAATATTAAAAACGGAGACTATATCAGTGGTATCTGCGTTAATTTTTCAACTTTAAAGAATTAACTCTTCCTGCCTGACGCAAGAATTATTTGAAATAATTCTTCACGCCGCTGGAGTAATATTTCTGAATACGGTTGCTTAAATCCTGCTGTCTGCATGAAATCAAGCAAAGTCTCTTCTTCAAATCCCTGCCACTTGTGACCCAGTTTTTCGAGTACCCAATCTTCTTTGTGCGCTGCTAGTTCCATCACCAGTACCTGACCTCCGGGACGTAGAATCCGAGCGGCTTCTTTAAATCCACTTTTCGGATCATCAAGGTGATGCAGTGACTGTGAAAAGAAAACCACATCTAATGATTCGTCGGGGAGGGACAATTGACTTACGTTTTCAGTAATTAAACTAACGTTTTTCAAACCCAGTCTGTCGATACGCTGACGCGCGGAGGCCACTATCTCAGGGTTGTTATCCACTCCGATTACGTGTGCCGCAAACTTCGCCATTTCCACCGTCAACGTTCCGTCTCCGCAACCGAGGTCAATAATTTCCAGTTCGGAAGTTCCAGAGTCAAATCCTGATTTACGCTCACCGTTCTGGCCTAGTAAGATTCCGAGTAGACACGACCAGGCGAACCACGATTGTCCTGGTTCAAGTAGTCGTTCATTTAAACCGCCGCCGCCGATTTCCCGTTGACGTAAAACCTCATGTAAACGTACTCGATCGTTATTTGGATCTTTCATCGTTGAGAGTTGTTCCTGCAAATAACTCCAAAGCAGGTGCAATTCACTGTCTAGGGATTCTTTTTGTGCGAGTTGATAAAAAGTCCATATACCTTCTTTACGCTCCTGCAACAACTTCATTTTTCGCAAGTGACTCAGATGCCGGGAAATCCCGGATTGGGCCATGCCTAAAATAGTTGTCAGTTCACTGACGTTTAAAGGTATCTGAGAAACTAAAATTAATATCCGGAGACGCGTTTCGTCGCCTAGTAATCTTAAAACTTGAGCAATACTTGACATGATTTTCGGAGGTAAAAAGGTCAGAAAGTCTTCCTGATTCAGTTAGATCATCATATATCAATACAATGATTTACGTGTTAAGGCAAGCAAAAAGTTGCCCATTTCTGTTTTGGGGATCAATATGCAGTGGGGACTGAGAAACGGATTTGTATTTCGAGGTTATTTTCTGAGAACAGCCCCTGAATTTATTCGGGGGCTAAAGGGGATATTATAAACATGAAACCGTTTCAACGGTTTTAAGTGATTCGATTTATGATGTTGGGCAAACGATTCTCCTAATTTATCTCAAAAGACAGTGTGAACACTTAAGCCAACGATTCAATCTCTGCAGAAAACCCAATTATCGTCGTGACTCAGTTCTTGGTTCAAACGGTAACCGTCATAATCAAAATCCTGTAAGCCTTCTACTTCCTGCAGCTTGTTGTCAATCGCGTAACGCACCATCATTCCACGGGCTTTTTTAGCAAAAAAACCAATCATTTTATATTCACCGTTTTTCCAGTCTTTAAACAACGGAGTAATCAGACGTCCATCCAGATTTTTCTTTTGAATAGCTTTAAAGTATTCATTTGAAGCAAGGTTGATTAAAACCGGCTCGTCCTGTTTTGCCAGCATTGAATTGACAGCATCAGTAATCTGCTCACCCCAAAACTGATAAAGGTTACTACCTTTTTTTGTTTTAAGTTTAAGTCCCATTTCCAGTCGGTAAGGCTGCATGAGGTCAAGCGGGCGCAACAAACCGTAAAGACCGGAAATTATCCGTAAATGCTGCTGTGCGTAATCCAGTCTATCTTCAGCAAGAGCAGATGCATCCAAACCTGTATAAACATCACCTTTAAAAGCTAGTACGGCCTGTTTTGCATTCTGTGAATTGAAAGGCAGTTGCCATTGATTAAAACGTTCGACATTTAGTTCAGCAATTTTTTGACTGACATGCATCAGCTTCATCAACTGAGGAGAAGACTTCTTGCTGACGACCTCAATCAGTTCCTCTGACTTTTCCAGATAGTCAGGCATACTGTAATTCGCAGTAGTTGGAGGGGTCTCATAATCCAGCGTTTTTGCCGGTGAAATAAGCATTAACATCGAGGTTCCATTTGATTAAAATTTTTCCGCAGTCAAGATATAATTTATATACACACTGTCAACTTCAACTGAAAGTCTTTGATTATATCAAATTAATTTTAAATCGGGGGATTATTTTTCTCTAATTAATCTGGGAGATTTAGTTCTTCGTTAAGCTTAAAATTACCTAGAGTCGTTCCCTGAGCACGCTGTACTGAAGCTGTCGAAGGAACATCGAAGGGGATTTTCAGCTGAGTCCTCGGTTTCGACTCTGCTCAACCAGCCATTTACAGAGAATCAAGTCAGTCTGAGCTTCTCGCTGTAGTAGTTTATATTTGTAAAGCAAAACTTCTCAGAGAATACCAAGACTTCGCAAACCTTTACGATAGGCTTTACGTTTCCATGGTACAACTAATTTTAAACCTCTACGCGGTGATATCCATTGGTAAGCGTCAAATTCAACTGGTTCATGGGTGAAAGAAATTTTCTCAGTCTCACAATTCAACTTAACAAGATACCAGCGTTGCTGCTGTCCAAGGAAAGGTTTCCACATTGGCTGTTGATGAAGGATGTACAGCATTTTGCGTGGATAATGGTAACGTATCCGCGTGTTGGAAGAACGGATGATGCTGACCTCTCTTGTGCCGATTTCTTCTTCCAATTCACGAAAAAGGGTTTCTTCTTCGTTTTCTCCAGGGTCAACACCGCCTTGAGGAAACTGCCAGTTCCAACGTAACTGACCTCCATCGGACAGTGGTTTTTCTTCTTCATTCTTTATTGAAACTCGGCGGAACATCAACACTTTATTTTTTGCAGGATCAAAGATTACCGCGGCTACGTTCGGCCTGAATTTTTTTACGCTCATGTATTTTTTTCTTTCAGATCATAATGGCGCTCACGAATTTTTCTAACCACATCAAGTACGGGGATATCCGGAAAGTCCTGCCATCCCATCAGTTTAAACAAGTATGTTTTCAACCGTCCGCGAGACAATCCGCGGTTTTCCCAGTTTAGATAAATTCCTTCGTAACCAACAGGTAAAGGGCGACCGTCTAAATTTTTACGCAGCAGGAATTTAATTGTGCTGTCAGGATAATTACTGACAAATTTAATCATCGATTGTTTTGCAATAGGGCCATCACCAAAAACAACGTCGCTGTCATCATCAATATCTCCTTGTAATCCTCCTGAATCGAAGTCAACTTCTTCACCCTGCTCATCCTCTACCTCAATTCCATCAAATAATGAGGCCGCAGAAACACCGGCTTCTGCTGATGTAGAGTTATTTGATTCTTCCGTCTCTGTTGGCGTTTCCTCATCTGCACTTTCTTCTGCTAATTCATCTGCATTTTCTTCTGCTAATTCATCTGCACTTTCTGCTATTAATTCATCTGCACTATCATCATCAGGAATCTGTTCCAAAGCAGATATTTCTGTTCCCGCAGTAGAATCTTGAACTAACTCTTCAGCATCCGTAACTGTTTCAAGCTGTTCCACTGAAGAAATTTCGAGGCTTTCGCCAGTTAATGAGGTTCCATTTTTCGGAAGAGGAATTTCCAGAGTTTTCTCTTGCAAAGCAGCGCTTTCACGTAGTGCTTTAGTATGATCACTGACCAGTGGAAAGGAGGGCGGCTGATTTTCAGGGACATAAGCCGGAATAACAAAACGTCCCGCACGACTCTGTTGAACATGGTCAACCACTGGATCATAAGATGTCTGATCTTCAACCAAAGCCTTAATATCACTGGGAGCAATCCAGGCTAAAGCGTGTTTTTTAGGAGTCCGTAAATACTGCCGCGCCTCCTGAATCGCATCCTCAGAAAGACTCAGAGTTTCGCTGGCGGATTTATCTATTGGGAAAATATCATGCTGAATATCTTCTAACAACGACTCTATCTGGTAAGCTGAAAAAAGCATGGTTAATTAAAATAACAGTGTTGTTTAGGTCATCATGTTTTTGATTTTTGCTCGCTGCTGAACCGGTTCTTTCCGATACTGCATCTGCCGACTTAATTCGTCAATTTGTAATGAAACAGCTTTTTTTTCACGTCCAACTACTTTCTCAAAACCCTTCTCTGAATTAAGTATTTTTTCCAGTAAATCCTGCAGGGTTTGGTCAAGGAGTTGCTCATCCTGCTTTAAATCCCTGTCAAATTGCAGATACCATTTTACAAGCAGTGAATCTACTTTCTGCATTTTTTCAAAGCAACGTTCCTTTAGTAACAAAAGTTCTTCCAATCCAACCGGATCGGATTCGGCGAATTGGCGTTGTGAAAATTCCAACAGCTCTTTCAGCAGTGATTGTTGTTTCTCCAGCAGCAGTTTTAAGTCACTGTCTGTCAACTTCTTATTTGCCAATACAAAACTCCGAAAATATCTTACCGAGCAAATCATCTGGAGTTGTTTCTCCAACTATTTCACCTAGAGCATTTAAACACGAACGTAAGTCAACGGCCAAAAACTCTTCTCCAGCTGAATTTGCTAAAATTTCCCGCGCCTTTTGCAAAGCAACCAGCGCTTGTTTGGCGGCTTGTTGCTGTCTGCGGTTCGTGATCCACATTTCATCCTGTTGAGGCAATCCTCCCTGAGCCGCTTTCTGGAACAAACACGACTCTAGGTCGTCACAACCATCTCCACTTTTTGCTGAAATCAAGACCGATTCCATCTTCGAAATTGTTTCATACCACACTGGTAGATTAGCACTGGTACGATCCTTTTTATTAAGGACAACAATTGTGCGTTCCTCTTCAATATCACTAATTAATTCTAGGTCTTCTTCTGCAAGTTTTTCGCTGGCGTCAAGAATCAGCAAGATCAAGTCAGCTTTGTCGCGTACTATTTTTGTACGGCGGATACCTTCTGTTTCAATCAAATCCTCCGTTTTTCTGATTCCGGCAGTATCTGTTAAACGGAAAGCAACACCTTTTATTTGTACAGATTCCTCAATAGAATCACGTGTGGTACCAGGTATTGTGGTAACGATCGCTCTCTGTTCGCGGAGCAAAGTGTTGAGCAAAGAAGATTTTCCTACATTGGGCCGCCCGATCAGCGCTACCGCAAATCCCTCACGTATCCGTCTTCCCTGTTCTGCATGTGAAAGCAGGTCTTCTAAATCAGCACGAGCACAGTCCAGACGCTGAAGACAATCTTCACGCTGTGTGAATTCAAGGCCTTCTTCTGGAAACTCAATACCGGCCTCAATCAGTGACGCAATTGAGACCACTTGTTTTTTGACCGCATCAATGGCTTGAAAAAGTTTACCGTGCAGTTGTTGAGCAGCTAGTTTTGCTCCAACCTCCGAAGTGGCATGGATCAAATCCGCAACCGCTTCCACCTGCGTCAAGTCGAGTCGTCCATGCATAAAAGCTCTTTGAGTGAATTCTCCAGCTTCTGCTAGACGTGCTCCCCGCTTTAAAACCAAATCCAGAATGGCTCTCAAAACTAGAGGACTGCCGTGGCATTGGATTTCGACCACATCCTCCGTAGTGTAGGAATGCGGTGCACGCATAACAACGAGTAAAACTT
>ERZ1049444.2378-NODE-2378-length-12481-cov-25.341140_pt1 | contig 12481 bp, 8 predicted proteins | sample MGYA00383101_ERZ1049444 | MGnify/ENA primary metagenome ERZ1049444 (study PRJEB29581, sample SAMEA5548371) | metagenome | biome: marine; feature: coastal; material: water | depth 50 m | study: Short-term variability in the microbial, nano- and picoplankton...
AAACCTGATACAGCCATACAACCAAAAGGTCACCCCTTCTTTATCCCTCACTTTTCTAATGACATTCACTATGAGGTGGAATTAGTGATTAGAATAAACAAGACAGGAAAACATATAGAAGAAAGATATGCACACACATACTATTCTCAAATTGGCTTAGGAATTGATTTTACTGCAAGAGATATTCAACAGGAATGCAAAGCTAAAGGATTACCTTGGGAAAAAGCAAAAGGCTTTGATGGTTCAGCACAAATTAGCAGAACTTTTATTGATAAAGCTGATTTGAATTTAAACAATATTGTATTTAGTTTAAATAAAAATGATGAGCAAGTACAGCTAGGAAACAGCAAAGACATGTGCTTTAATTTTGATGCTATTATTGCTCATATTTCAAAATTCTATACCCTAAAAATTGGGGACTTAATTTATACGGGAACTCCTGAGGGAGTTGGGTCTGTAAAAGCTGGAGATGAGTTAAAAGGTTTTATAGGAGAACAAGAAATGTTTAAGGTAGTTATTAAATAGCCTACCTAGCAAACCTCATTTTATAAGCTGCATTTACTTTTCCTTTGCTTATATCCATTAATTTTCCTTTTATCATTCTTTTACGTAAAGCTGTCAATTTATCGGTAAACAAAACCCCATCAATATGGTCATATTCATGCTGAATAACACGGGCAGTTAAGCCATCATAAGTATCAGTATGTTTTTTGAAATTCTCATCAAAATATTCAATCGTAATAGTTGATTTCCTACTTACATCTTCCCTTACATCTGGTATAGATAAGCAACCTTCATTAAAGTCCCACTCCTCTCCTTTTTCTTCAATAATTCTAGCATTAATAAATGTCTGTTTTACAATTACCTCTTCTGTTTCTTCTTCATCCTCAACAAAAGGAGTGGTATCAATTAAAAACAAACGAATTGCTTTATTAATTTGAGGTGCAGCAAGTCCTACTCCACTAGCCTCATACATAGTTTCCCACATATTAGCTAAAAGGGTTTCTAATTCAGGATATTCAGGTGTAATATCTACACACTTTTTTCTTAAAATTGGCGCTCCAAAAGCAACTATTGGTAATATCATTATAAAATTGAGTCGATAATTTGATCTATACTCATTCCTTCTGCTTCTGCTTTGTAATTCTTTACCAATCTGTGTCGTAAAATAGGTTTTGCAACTGCTTTTACATCCTCAATATCAGGAGCATATTTTCCATTTATTGCAGCATGACACTTAGCAGCCATCAACATAAACTGTGATGCCCTTGGACCAGCACCCCATTCGATATATTGTTTTACTACATCAGCAGCTTTATCAGAATTTGGTCTTGTTTTAGCCACTAAACTTACAGCATATTGCAATACATTATCGGTAACTGGTAATTTTGTAATTACCTCTTGATATTTCATAATTTGTTCAGCCGACATAATTGTATTTAAACTTACATTATTTTTAACTGTAGTTTGTTTTACAATTTTTAATTCCTCTTCATAACTAGGATAATCCAAAAGTACATTGAACATAAACCTATCCAATTGTGCTTCAGGCAAAGGATAAGTTCCCTCTTGCTCAATAGGATTTTGAGTAGCCAATACAAAGAAAGGTTTATCCAAAGCATAACGAGTACCCGCATTGGTAACTGATCGCTCTTGCATTGCCTCTAATAAAGCCGATTGGGTTTTAGGAGGCGTACGGTTAATTTCATCTGCCAAAATAATATTAGAAAATAAAGGTCCTTTCACAAATTTGAAGTTTCTATTTTCATCTAGGATTTCAGCACCAACAATATCAGAAGGCATTAAATCTGGCGTAAACTGAATACGATTAAAATTAAGCCCTAATGAATCAGCAATAGTTTGCACTAGTAAGGTTTTAGCCAATCCAGGCACACCTACTAAAAGGCAATGTCCGTTACAAAAAATTGAAATTAAAACTTGCTGAACAACTTCTTCTTGACCAACAATAACTTTTGCAATTTCATTTTTAAACTCATTGTATTTTACAATAAATTCATCTACTGATTTTACTTCATTACTCATATTATTTTACCCATTTATTTTTAAATTCACAAGCAGAAATATCATCATTAATTTTAATGTATGTATTTGAGATTGTTTTTGCAATCCACTTCATTAACTCCTCTTGCTTTTTTATGTTAATTGCAAAATCCTTAATCATTGAAAAATCATCAACTAGATTTGCTTTATGCTCTTCAATTCTTTTATTTAACTTTAATATTCTGTATGCTTTGGTTTCATCAGGCATTTGAGCCACAGCAGGAGAGCTAAAACTTCCTTCTTCCAAGTTATCTACTGTAAACTTTAAAGTTGGAGACATCTCATCTATTGCATGTAAAGTTGACATAGTATTAGGATTTAGAAGCAAACCATTATTATTCTTACTTTCATCATCACTGTATTTTTCAACCGCATCATCAAAAGTAATTGTCCCTGCTTTTAATTCTTTTTCTACTTCTTCAATTTTTAATTTTGCATTATAAAGTGCAGTAGAACTCACCTTAGTTTTTAGCAAAATATGACGGACATTAATTTGCTCTCCTCTCCTTTCAATTAGCTGTACAATATGAAAACCAAATTGAGATTCAACAACCTCAGAAATCTCACCTTCTTTCAAACGAAAAGCTGCTCGTTCAAACTCAGGAACTAAATCACCTCTATTCACAAAACCAAGCTCACCCCCTCTAGTAGCCGAGCCAGGATCATCAGAATATAAAGTAGCTAACATTTTAAAGTCCTCTCCTTTGTAAACACGCTCTCTAAATGAGTTCAACTTATCTCTTAGTTTATCTTTTTGTTCTTCTGATATTTCAGGTTTAACAATAATTTGAGCAACTTCTACTTTAGTAGGAACAACAGGAATATCAGCATCATTTTGTTGATTAAAAAACTCACGGACTTCAGCAGGAGTAACTTTTACATCAGATGAAATTCCTCTTTGAACTCTCTCTGCTAAAAATTGATCCTTAATTACCTTGCCTAACTCTAATTCTATTTCTACTTTTAATTTACCAAAATACTCCTCCACTTTTTCAACAGAACCTAATTGACTCTCAAAGTATGTTAATCTTTTTGTGATTTCAGTATCAACCTCTTCATCAGTTACAACTACACTGTCCAATTTTGCTTGATTTATTAATAATTTTTGAAATAATAAATCTTCAATAATTTCACATTTTATTGCATCTGATTTTGAGTTTCCTTGTGACAAATACTGTAAATACTGTGATTCTACTTCAGATGTAAGCACAATTTCATCACCAATAATTGCTTCAACTTTATCAATTGATTGAGCATTTGCTCCAATAGCAAAAAGTGAAATTAATAACAGGTTTTTAAATCTATTCATTTAGTAAATTTTAATTTTTTTCAAAGCTAAACCATTCTGATACAATTCATCTTCCAATTGCTTCAAATATTCAATTTTATTTTTGTTTAATAACACATTTTTTATTTTCTCTTGCTCCATCTGTAACGGACTAATACTGCCATTTATTAGGTAATCCTTGATAAAAACATAATATCTTAAATTATCATCTTCAAACACAACTCCTTTTGTATTTTCTAAAAAATAAGATTCCTCTATAATATACTCTGGTAATTTCTGATTGAAAATTGAGAAATATTGCCACCTATCATCCTCTAAGTAATATTCTTTTGCAAATTGTTGGCAATAATCATTCAAGTCCTCTAAGCTACTTTCCTTATTAGATTTATACCACTTATTAAGGTTAATTAATTTGGGAGCTGATCTATCAACCACAATAAATCTACCTTTAAAAATATTTTTACTTAGCTTAAATTCATCCTTATATTGATTGTAATAATCTGTAACTTGTTTTAAAGAAATAGAAGTGTCAAAATTCTGATTAATTAACTCTTGTTGATATGCGTAAATTAATAGAGAAGCTCTATACTCTTTTATCTGTTTATCATAATTCTGGATGGCTGAACTTAAATTTATTTCAGCATGATAAATCATCAATTGTTTACGGATCCAATCATTCATGTATCTTTCAACAAAAAAGGAAGAATCTTCAATTTGTATAGGCATTTCTTCTAACACTTCTTCAAGCATTAAATCCTTCTCATTAACACTAGCAATTATTCTCCCCTCATTATTATTAAAACAAGAACTTAGCAATAAAACTACTGCTGAAAAAACAAATAATTGCTTAATATTCATCTATTTAATAAGTGAATGAAGAACATCAGTATGAATAGTTACTGCATATTTTGCTTTAAGTGAAGCTAACCAATCATTTTCTAAAGCTGTCTGATAATCAGAAATAACCTTTCCTCTAGATTCAGACAATTCCTTTGTTCCAGAAGCTAAAACCTCATGAACATCAATAATAATATACGATCCGTTTTCTAACACTATATCTTTTGATATACCTGTTTTCCATTCAATAGCATCAATATTTTTATTAGCACCTTTTACAAATTTGTTACTTTCAATTTGCAAACTCAAAGCATCATCTTTATTAATTTTAACTAAAATATCTGAATTAGTTATTGTTCCCCTATGTTTTTTGTAGATTTCTCTTTTTACTTTCTTTGCAGTTGTTAAGTTAATACAGCTATAGATTGTAGCATCCACTCTTTTTTCCCATGTATAATTAGATTTATTAGCATCATAAAATGCTTGTAAACCAAGTGTGTCTTCAACAGCTTTAGTCCATACTTTTTTATTTGTTAAATCAAATAGCAATATCCCTTCTCTATATTCTTGCAATAAAGCTTTATACTCAGGGTATTTCTCTTCTAATTTACTCTCTTCATAAGCCAATAACTCCTCATTTACAAAATCAATATACATAGCATCAATATCACTACCTACTGATTGATAAGCCAGAATATATTCTGAGAATTTATTGATAGATACACTCATTCCATCAATAGTAACTAAAGTTTTATTATTATTTAATTTCTCAAAAGTTCCTGTAGCAACTGAATTTGCAGCTCCTTTTCTGAAAGAAGTATAAACAGCTGGCTTATTTATTACTTTATAAATATCATTCAATTTTTTATAAAGCGCTTTTTTACTTAAATCACCTCTACTATCTCTTTCAATTTTTCTTTTCAATTCTACTTTCAACTCATCAAATGACGGCATTTCCTCTTTTTCTATAAGTTTGATGATATGCCATCCATATTCTGTTCTGAATGGAACAGAAATATCTCCAATATTTTTAAGTTCGAATGCATTATTTTCAAATTCAGGAACCATTTTTCCAACTCCAAAAGCTGGTAACTCACCTCCTTTTACAGCAGTTGATCTATCTTCAGAAAATCTTTCAGCAACATCTGCAAAATCCTCTCCTTTATTTAACAACTGAAGTGCTTTATTAATTTTCTCTTTTGCTTGATTTAATTTATTCTCATCAGCTCCCTGCCCTGTTTTAAACATGATATGAGCTACTTTTACTTGCCCAACAGCTTTTCTTTTATCATTTACTTTTACTAAATGAAAACCATACTTTGTTCTAACAGGATTTGAAATCTCTCCAATTTTAGTAGTATAAGCTGCAGTTTCAAAATCATAAACCATCATAAAAGCAGTGAAGAACCCTAATTCACCCCTATTACTAACAGCAGATTTATCATCAGAGTTTTGCTTAGCAGCATCACCAAATGACAACTTTCCATCTAAGATATCCTTCTTTATTGTAATTGCTTTTTGCTCAGCAACTTTTACTTCATCATCAGTTGCTTTTTCATCAACTGCAATTAAAATATGACTTGCATTTACATCAAAACTAATTCTTTCATAAGCCTCAGTAAGCATGTTTTCATCAAACTCTTCATTCTTCAAATAAGGTTTAGCCAATTGCTTTCTATAACCATCAAGCTCATTAACAAATGAAGGAATAGTATCCAGTCCTAATTCTTGCGCTTCTCTTACTTTTAATTTGAATTTCACAAATAATTCCATGTACTCATTTAAGTAATCTGCTGAAATATCAGCATTATGATTGTTCTTATAAAATACATTTTTAAATTCCCCTAATGAGATGTTATCATCTGCAATAGTTAATACATCTTGTGCACTTGAAATTAAAACAAATGCACCTAACAATATACTTAATCCTACTTTTTTCATTTTTTTTTATTTTAGTTTATTATTTTCTACTATAGTTTGGTGCTTCTCTAGTTATTGTCACATCATGGGGATGACTTTCAGCAACACCAGCAGCAGTTATTTTTAAAAACTCTGCTTTACTTAACTCTTCTATAGATGACGAGCCAGTATAACCCATTCCAGCTCTTAACCCACCAATCATCTGATGAATAACTTCACCTAAAGTTCCTTTATAAGCTACTCTACCAACAATTCCTTCAGGAACTAACTTCTTAGCGTCAACTTCTCCACTTTGAAAATACCTGTCTTTTGATCCTTTTTCCATAGCATCAATAGACCCCATTCCTCTGTAAGATTTAAACTTTCTTCCTTCAAAGATAATTGTTTCTCCTGGTGCTTCTTCAACTCCAGCAATAATTGAACCCAACATAACAGTATTTGCGCCACCCGCTAAAGCTTTTACAATATCACCTGAATACCTTATTCCACCATCTGCAATTAAAGGAACATTATTTTTCTGAGTTACCTCAGCTACATCCATTACAGCTGTCAATTGAGGAACACCAATCCCTGCTACAATTCTTGTTGTACAAATTGAACCAGGTCCGATTCCTACTTTTACAGCATCAGCACCGGCTTCAATCAAAGCCTTTGCAGCAGCAGCAGTTGCAATATTTCCAACTACAACATCTAAGCCAGGGTAAGTTGATTTTACTTTCTCCAAAACAGCAACCACTCCTTTTGTATGCCCGTGTGCTGTATCAATAATAATTGCATCAACTGCAGCATTGTTTAAAGCTTCTACTCTTTCAAGAACATCTCCAGTAACGCCAACAGCAGCAGCAACTCTTAATCTACCATACTTATCTTTACAAGCATTTGGTCTCATTCTGTTTTTAATAATATCCTTGAAAGTTATTAGCCCAACTAATTTATTATCAGCATTAACAATAGGTAATTTTTCAATTTTATTTTCTTTTAAGATATCCTCAGCATTTTCAAGGTCATTTAATTCAGTAGTAATAATTCCTTCTGATGTCATTACTTCATTAATAGAAAGTGTCATATCTTTTTCAAAGCGTAAATCTCTATTAGTAACAATTCCTAGAAGATGCATATTTTCATCTACAATAGGAATACCTCCAATTTTATTTTCATGCATCATTCTAAAAGCATCACCAACATTTGCATTTAACCCTAGAGTAATAGGATCTAAAATCATACCACTTTCTGATCTTTTTACTTTTCGAACTTCAAACGCTTGACTTTCAATACTCATGTTTTTATGAAGCACTCCAATTCCACCTTCCTGCGCAATAGCAATCGCCATTTTTGATTCAGTAACAGTATCCATAGCAGCAGATACTACTGGAACATTTAGCGTTATATTTTTAGTGAATTTAGTAGCTGTACTTACCATGTGAGGTAATACTTCCGAATATGCAGGAACAACTAGAACATCATCATAAGTTAAACCCTCCCTCAATACTTTATTACTCATAATTACTATTTTAAAAATTATGCAAAATTAACAATTTATATACTAAAATAGTCCCTTAAAAAGGGACTATTTTTATTATTTAAGCTTTACTTATCTTACTAGGTTAAAAGCATCTGTTTTATGTGTTAACTCTCCATCTGAATTTATGTATTGTAGATGATATACATAATTATCATTCTGCACATTACTTCCTTTATATGTTCCATCCCACCCTTTTGATGGTTCATTAGTAGAGAATATCTCACTTCCATTTCTATTAAAAATAGAAAAAGAATAACCAACTTCAGAAACAAAATACGCAATTGGCCTAAACACCTCATTGTGCTCATCTCCATTTGGAGTAAAAGTATTTGGAACAAAAATATTAGGAGTTTGGCTAATGCATACAATATTAGATAAACTTCCTTCAGGAACTGACCCGTAAGGAGTATTATTACCTTCAGTAGCCTTTATGTAATAACAGAACTTACCATTTGTTTCTCCAAACTCTGTTACCTTATCAATAAACACTAATTCTTGATTTGAATTATTATCCATATCCCAAGTTTTGATAGGCAACATCACAAAAGGTTCATTATTAATAGATCTGAATAATTCATATTTTGAAACATCCCCTAACCATTTATCATACTCATTAAAAGTAATTGTATTTGTATAATCACTTTCTAAGCCAGGAAAACTAGAATAATCTTTATTCACTTCTACTTCTAGCAATATTGATTGAGCATATGAAATATCATTAGCATAAGCCGGATCATCAACTGGCGGAACATTTAATGTAATACCGCAAGTATCTACAGGGTAAGTTTTGTATAAATAGGAATAATTAGAAGTAGATGCCTCATTATCAATATAATGAACAGATGATGTTCCGTTAAAAGTTACATTATCAATAAGATCTAAACCAACTTCAACTCCATTAACAATCTTACTTCTATAAATATCATAATGATCAATCACCCCTTGATTATCAACATAACAATTTAACTCAATAAAACCATTGTCAGGATTTACTGTGACATACTCAATATAATGAAACTTAGGCTTAGCTGCCAATGATATATTAAAATCTAAAAGATTAGAAACCGCAACAAAAGAAGCGTCAAAATTATAAGCTTCAACATATATCTCATACTGAGATGATGAAGTTAAACCATCTAACAAATACTCAGTAGCATTTGTTACTGTAATTACATCAGAAATCACTACTCCATTCTCATCTATTTCATTTATGAATACATTAAAATGATGAGTACCTCCACTCCAATTAATATAATCATTCCAATTTAGCTGAACCGAATGATCACATTCATCAACTAATTGTACCAAATAAATTGAATTGTGTATTTCAGATCTTACTCTTGTATTTCCACAACTATCAATAGCTCTCACAGTAAAGTTTTCAGAATTAATTGTTGCATTTGAGTTAACAAACTGATAACTATTAGTTCCAAACAAAACTGTATCTAAAGTAATCCAAGCGCCATTATTATCTTGTATGTAAACAATGTAAAAATCACTATCAGCAGAGACACTCCAACTTACAACTGATTTCCCATTAACATCAACTGAAATATCTTCAATAATTGGAGTAACAGGAGACAAAGTATCTAGTAAATTTACTGAACTAATAGAAGATTTTGAGACACACCCACTAATATCAGGTATTTCTACATAAAACTGTGGAATATAGTCACATCTATCTCCATCCATTTGAGCAAAAGTATCAGGTTGCACAGAAAGGATTGCATCAATATTATCTGCATTTATATAATGTACATCATAATCTGTAGAAGAAGAGGGTATTAAAGGATTATGAGTAGGATTCCAGTTTAAATCTGCAGTTATTCCCATGTTTACTGCTGTAGAATGCATTAAAATAGTGCTTAATGTGTCAGAATATAAAAGTGAATCACTTCCTCCCCCAATGTTAGTTCCACAAGTAACGCTTCCTAAAAGATAATAATAACTTTTTGATGTATTAGCGTCAGATCCTGAATGATAAAAAGTTGTATCAGGATAAAAAATACTATCAAGTAATGAATAAGGTCCTGAAATTTGTTTTGAATGATATATATCATACTTAATATTTGTATCAATAACTCCAGCAGGAAAAGAAAAATATAAATCAACCCCTCCATTGGCATCAACAGCTAAGCATCTTAAGTCGGGTTGAGGTGGAATAACGTTTATTGTTATGGTAGCCATTTTAATTCCATTTGCTGGACAAAAGTCATCATATGATTTAATATTAAACGTATAAGCGCCTCCCTGCCTACCACATCCATAATCTTGCATATGATCACAATTAGATAGCCATTCAAAATCTCCTGAAATATTTCCTGGAGATGAAGATGTTACTATAAAGGATGCAGGATTACTAAGTGCTAATAATGGATCTAATTGACCACCTTCTACCTCTAATGATAAATCTTGCATATTTCCAGTTGAATTAATATCACTGTCAGTTGCAACTACAGAAAAATTGACCAATTCACCAGCCATAATTGTAGTTTCATATGATGGTAAACCTGTTGAGGGGTTTAAAGTCGTAATCCAATTCTGACTTCCAACTGGAGCTGTAATAAGAGGAGGAGAATTTTGAGCACCATTTGGCAAGGTTCCACAACCTAAGAGAGCTACATTTACATCCCTATATACTTCAGCAACTAATTGTCCACACTTAAATGCTGCTACCTTTATAACTGTAACAAAAACACCATTAGTCATTGAAAAGAAAGAAATTTCTCCATTTTCACTATCTAGAGTAGGATTACCTGGTATTGGAGATGTAACTGTATAACCTCCAATATACGGTATTGCCTGTGAACTAGGATTGGTATAATTATATAAAGATGCGACATCCAAAGGTTCTGCCCAACTATAACTTAGTGAATCAAGCTCAACATCAAAAGCAAGGTGACTATACGAAAAAGGATAACCAGAACATAGAATTGTTTTTGGCTCTTCTTTAAAAATTGGAGAATTCTCATAACACTCATTACTATTAGGGAATATCGTTCCACTAGGATCAGTATAAGGATACATCACAGATCGCACAATCCAATCCATACTACCAGGCGTACCAATATTAGTTATATTTCCACTTCTACAACATGTACCCCAAGTAAAATGCCATCCGTCAGCAGATGGACTTCCGGTAATTGTCGTGGGAGCTGAAGCATAATTCCATTGTTTTACAGCACCAAATGTTCCAAATGGCTGAGTATTACAGTCATAGCAAGGAGTAGATCCTGGAACACCAGTTGGAGAAATATCGACTGATGAAACGAAAGGTAAATTAATTGAGAATAATGATGGGTGGTTATGAACGTCTATATTATAACCAGTCGTGCTAAAATCTATACCATCACAATCTTGATAAATTGTCATATAAAACGTATACTTCCCATAATTTGGACTTAAAAGATCCTTATCGCATTCCCAAGTAATTTCACCGCCAATATAGTGAGAAGCTTGAGAAGAAAAACTTAATAAGACAATAAAAAATAAAAATAATATCTTTTTCATAATGTAATTTATAATAACTACAAATTTACAAAAAAAAAATCAACATAGGACTAAAATAATACTTGCTTAAAAAAACCTTATACATTCAAAGTGTGAAGATGACTTTTTGCATTATTGAAATCATCAATAATTTCATCAATAATTTCTTTGGAAGTCTGCATTTTATTAATCATTGAAGATACTTGTCCAATTTCCAATTCTCCTTCTGATAAATTACCTTCAAACATCCCTTTTTTAGCCCTTCCTCTTCCTAACAATTCTTTTAATTCCTTAGTTGTTGCTTTTGCCAGATATGCTTCTTGTATGTTTTGGTAAAACTCATTTTTTAACAATCTTACAGCTGTTATTTCCTTTAAAGTTAAATCTGTTGCGCCATCCTTTGCATCAAAAACATAATTTTTAAAGTTTTCATGAGCAGAACTTTCTTTACAAACTGCAAATCTACTACCAATTTGCACGCCATCAGCACCCAAGCACATAGCTGCTAACATTGCACGCCCATCTGCAATACCTCCTGCAGCAATTACAGGAATATTTACTTCATCTGCTATTTTAGGAATTAAGCACATAGTTGTAATTTCATCTTTCCCATTATGCCCTCCTGCTTCAAAACCTTCAGCAACTATAGCATCAACTCCTGCCTCAACTGACTTTAAAGCAAACTTAGTATTTGCAATTACATGTACTACAATAATTCCTTTTTCTTGTAAATAAGAAGTGTATTTCTTTGGGTTTCCTGCTGATGAAAAAACAATCTTCACTCCTTCATCAATAATGATTTGAATATGCTCGTCAATATTCGGATAAATTAAAGGAATATTTACTCCAAAAGGCTTGTCAGTTGCTTTATTGCATTTTTGGATATGTTCTTTTAAAACTTCAGGATACATTGACCCTGAGCCAATTAAACCCAATCCACCAGCATTACTTACAGCAGAGGCCAATTCCCAACCACTACACCATATCATGCCCCCCTGAATAATTGGATATTTTATTCCAAAAAGTTCCTTAATTCTATTCATAAATTTATATACATTTGTTGCGTTTACGAAAATAGAAATTTAAAAATAATATCAGATGAAAAATGATCAAATAATTTTTGATTTAATAAATGAGGAAGATCAAAGACAAAGAAATGGAATTGAATTAATTGCATCAGAAAACTTTGTGAGTAATGAAGTAATGCAAGCTATGGGTTCTTGCTTAACAAACAAATATGCTGAGGGATACCCTAGAAAAAGATATTATGGAGGATGTGAAGTTGTTGACAAAGTAGAACAATTAGCAATTGATAGAGCAAAAGAATTATTTGGTGTTGAGTATGTTAATGTACAACCCCACTC
>ERZ1049444.2386-NODE-2386-length-12447-cov-4.695771_pt1 | contig 12447 bp, 6 predicted proteins | sample MGYA00383101_ERZ1049444 | MGnify/ENA primary metagenome ERZ1049444 (study PRJEB29581, sample SAMEA5548371) | metagenome | biome: marine; feature: coastal; material: water | depth 50 m | study: Short-term variability in the microbial, nano- and picoplankton...
TCATTTGTTTCAAATTGATCTCTGGCGATGGTGCGTTTCCAGTCTTCTTCAAGGGGTTCGAACCATGTCGAGAGGTCGTCGAAATACTGACAGTCCAGAGAATTAATATGCAACTCGTCGTAGTTAATTGAAACAGGAATAATTGGTAGCCCGTTAGCTTCTTCTTCAGTAGCCGCGGCTTTTTCTGCTTGGATTGCATCACGTAATGAGGCGTCTGTTTTGTCTGGTTCATCACGAGGCATCATTGATTCAATGGCACGAATTAAATCCAGTGACTGAAACCGACGGTCACTAATTCGAGCAAGCCGCTGTTGAATGTCGAGGATCTCTAATCGTTCAGCTTGAACCTGCTCAAGACCGCTCTGAATCTGTGAAGACTTTCCAACAACAGAATCAATTTGCGTGAAAGCATCCGCGAAAAGACTTTCAGAGTAACTGCTCCAAGCAATGTAGATGCCGAAAAAGTTGATAAGCGCAGCAACCAAGAGGCCAAGCATTGCAGCTACAGCCCAAGGCTTTTTCGCTTGGATTAAACGGTCACGAGTAACATCACTTGGCAGAAGATTGGTTCGGATGCTTGAAACACCCAGACCCTGAAGGCATAGGCCGTAAACGGTCGCGAAACCAAGCTGGTTTTCACGAAACACAGGAGCTTTTAGAACAAGATCTCCTTCAAGCGACTTGAATTCACGTAAACGGTGTACTTCCAGTTGAAGTTGTTTTGCCAGAAAGTCACTAAGGCCCCGTAATTTTGCGGCATTGCCGACAAGCAAGACCTGGCCAATTTTTGCGGTTCTGTCCTGGCCGGTGAAATAGTTCAGGGAACGTTGTAATTCACTTGCAAACTCATTAAACACCGGCCTAAGCGTCTGGAAGACTTTTTTCGGGTCATCTGCCCGTGCGGCATTACGCTTAAGATTTTCTGCTTTTGCGAAGGTCATTCGCATCCCTTGCACAAGTGCTCGGGTGAAATTATTGCCTCCAATAGGCATCGTCCGTTGCCATATTTTTAACCCATTTGTAATGACGAGGTCGGTTGTATCAACACCCATTGATGCCAAGACAATCGATGGAGGTGGAGCATCGGGGTCAATCTCACTCGCCTTTGGAAGTTGATCAAACATAACAACATTAGCTAAGGACACTGGGCTTAGCTGCAGGAGATCAATTTCAATATCAGATTCTTTGAACGGCTCGATTGCCTTTGTTACCTGATCTCGCTTCATCGCAAAAAGAGCGATTTCGGCATCAATCACAAAGCCGCTTTCCTCGATACCGCCCTCAAGTCGTTGCCAGCTCCACACAACCTGTTCCAGAGGAAATGGAATTTGTTGTCGAGCTTCATACGTGACGATATCTGGAATCTTACTTGCTTCGACAGGTGGCAGTTTTATGAACTTGCTTAGCCCTGATTGCCCAGGGACAGAAACTGCAATGGTGTCGCCGGCGACGTCGTTGCGTCGAAGGAATTCTTCAAGTGCATCGCGAATGAGTTCTGTTGGGTCAGCTTCAGGCTGCGTAAGCAGCATCGGGTACTCAATAAAATCAAACGTCTCTGCGACAAGTTTTCCCGGTTGCGACGAAATGCTACAGCGGAGCGCTTTCAGCCCACACTTGCCAATATCGATGCCCCAGACGTTTCGCGAGCGTGCCATGCCGCAACCGTTTTTTTAAATAAATTGGAAGGAAAACTGTCCCATCATCAAATGGGAATCAGAACGTGCACCATTCAAAGGTTACACTTAGGAAGGATACCATACAGAAACTCTATGGATTCATGTTTTCTAGTGTCAAACGGTAAAAAAACAAACCCGTTACATATTGTCAAAACTCCCGAGGAGACAGCGTGTATTGTAGAAAATAAGTTACATTTTGGTTCTCACTTTGAGGCGGCTGATATATGAGCCACTCCGTGTGTGCTTGATTTCCACAGAGTAAAAGTGACTCTTTCGACAACCAGTAGTGCGTTATGAATACATCCGAAAAAATCTCTCGACCGAAAATCACGGTTTTTCTTCCGTGTCATTCGCTCGAAGACTTATCTGATTGGCTAGAAAACGATGATGCATCTGCAATCTTGAATGCCTGGACGATTGCATGGCACCCTTACGTGCTTTGTGAGTCCGCCGGGATGCCTCGCTGGGCAAGTGTGGATTTACCATGGACTGATGAGGAAGAAGTCGTAGGCATTGTGCCCGAAGGACTTTCAGAGCGGTTTACAACGGGAGCTTCACCTTCATTTGGCACACAACAAAATTTTCTTCATCAGGATGATAGCGAAACATTTCTTCCAGAGTTGTTAGCACTGTTTCGCAATGAAAAGTCTACGAGTCCACAAGCTGATGCGAGACAAGAAAGTCTCTCAAGGTGGCAGGTTGCGTTTGTTGATGACTTTCGGTCCCTTGGCCTTACGGTTTTGCTCTTTGAGCGATTGGCGAGCCGAATGCGGTCGGACACTCTTTTAGAGCAGACAGGATTTCCAGAAGCTGTCATCGCAGCAGCGAAAGCCTGGAGAGAAGATCAGTCAGCAGTTGCAAAAGAAAAATTATCGGAAGCTTTTCAATGCCTTGAGTCTGCAAGAGATCACTTCTATCCGGTAGAGTGCTGGTGCCTTGATCTAGTGCTTTTCTCCGGAAACACCACAGCAATACTCGAACAAGAATTTCAGTCTCCGGTTCCGTTGACATTATTAGCTGACACGGAGACGATAAATTCTTTTCAGGAATCGTCAGGGAATATTTCGAACGTGATACGGAGCAGGGTTGCTGATGGTTCCATGTCACTTGTTGGGAGCGTGTCCAGCGAGCTCTCGTTTTCGTTATTGTCACCAGAGCTAATTGAGCGAGATATTGCTGCTGGAAAAGCTGCGTGTGAGAGAGCAAGTGGTGTGATACCACAGATTTTTGGTTGTTATGCTGGTCCACGTGCTTCTGTCATTGTACCAATCCTGAAACGCCTAGGGTATCAAGGTGTTCTGTGGTCAAGTTTTGACGGGTTTCCTATGCGGTCTGCTGGTGCATCAAGATTCCAATGGGAAGACGAAAGTAGAAATAGAATCGAGGCATTCGAACCCAAAGTAGTTGACGCTCGTAGTTCCGCAGCAGTGCTATCGCTGAGTTCGATTTTAAGCGATGCCATGGATCATGAACACGTGGTACTTACCATGTTTTGTCATCATGCAGGTACTGCGAGCCCTTGGTTTGCATTGCTGCGTAGGGCTGCATCATGGACAAATGTATTTGGTCGATTCTGTACTGCAGAAAGCCTGTTGAGTGAAACTGCCGACCTGTCCACACCGATTGAATTTGAGAGAGATGGTTTTCGTGTCGGTCTTACACCAGACACAAAAGTGCAAAATGCCGTGGCGGAGCGTACATATGATACGAGCACTACAACATCGCAGTCTGAAATGATTGCCGTTGAGTCACGATGGCTTATAGATAATCAAATCCGTTACAGAGACTTGATGAGCCAGTTTTGTACTCAAGAAGAATCCTCTCCAGGTCTTGAAAAGAAGCAGCTGTCTGCCAATGGTTCTCGAGGATGGGGAGCGAAGTTTCTTGGAAGCTGGCTGACAAAGCGACAAAATCCTCAAGACGAGTTAACGTTATCTACTGACGGTTTTGCTGTAAGAGTTCATGAGCAAACTGGTGGGATTGTGTCAGTTCGCAGTCGAAAAAATGAGCGAAATCGGCTGACGCAACAACTAGCTCTCCGTTGGATTGACCCCGGTTCCCATCCGTCGGATATTAAGTATTCAGCAATGGTGGCCGACAGCGTCGATCGCTGTGGAGACGGAATCGAGAGCCACGGAACGCTTGTCCATGAAAATGGCTCTGTGCTTGCCCGATTCTCGCAAAAAATACAGCTTGTTTTAGATGGCACTGCTGTGTCGTTATCGATTGATATTGATCCAGCTCAAGAGGCTCACTCACTTGTGCCTCATTCTGGCGATGCGTTTGGTCGATTTTTTGCTTGTCGCTTTGCCTGGAATGAGAACGATTTCTGTGACATTTTTCGGACAATTCAGACGCAACTTGTACAGACTGAGCGGCAGCATATTTTTTCACCGCGGCTCATTGCAATTGTGAGTGACGGAGCTGTGATTGATCAACAGAGTAGGAATCAAAATGGGTCTACACGATCCAGTAGCCTGCAAATTTTTACGGGATGCCATCCTTGGCATGTGCAGAGTAGCTCGCACACACTCGACACGGTCTTGACGACGGACTGTGTAAGTCAGCCTCAGTCATTTCACCTTGCTCTAGGCATCGATTTGCCGCACGTGATTGATTCTGGGATTGGTTGGGCTGCAGAACAGTCACTTCAAGTGCCTCCAATGCCATTGAAGTTGCCTCCGAATATACGGTTGGTTTCTGCTGTCACATTAAAAGACGACGTACTTGGTAAAGGGATACGCCTGCGGTTGCTTGAGTCATGTGGGCACGAGAGTCACATAAAACTTAAGTTCAATCGTGATGTAAGCCATGTTCGCCAGAGTGGTGAAGTGCATGAACCACAGCCGACTCAAGCACGGCCAACTCGAGATTGTACGCTAGTTATTAATGGTAACGCTGTTGATTGCCTGATTCGTCGTTATGAATTGGCCGATTTGGAGATTATTTTTCGTGAAGATCATCACACTTGATGGGCCTGCAGGTGCAGGTAAAAGCTCAACTGCGAAACTTCTTGCGAGCAAGCTCGGGTGGTGTCATATGGATACTGGCGCTATGTATCGAGCCGTTGCGTTAGCTGCCCTTCAACGAAATGTTTCCCTTGGAAACGAAAAGGCGCTGGCAGAGTTGGCTGCAAGCCTCGATATTCAATTTCTCAGCGGTTCAGTGTTTTCAAACGGTGAGAATATTTCTGCGGAGATACGCATTGATCGCGTTACTGCTGCAACTCGGCCGGTTGCAGATGCCCCTTCTGTACGCGAAGAAATGACAACAATGCAGCGGAACCTATCAAAAAAGTTCAATCTTGTTACGGAAGGTCGTGATCAAGGTACGGTTGTATTTCCTCGTGCAGAATTGAAGCTTTATCTTGACGCATCACCAACAGCTCGGGCGGCACGACGGTATCATGAAAGAATTGAGCATGGTGACAAAAGTCGCTCGATAGAAGAAATATTGAATAGTCAGACCGAGCGAGATCAGGGAGATAAGGATCGGCCGGTTGGGGCAATGGAAGCTGCGAAAGATGCAATAATTATTCACACAGATGGTCTTTCACTCGAAAATGTTGTTAAGCAAGTATTAGAACTGGCACGCGGCCGCGGCCTTACGTCAGATTACATTCCGAAATGAAGTGCCGATGAGTTTTTCTAAAAAGAATGGAACAACAACTCCTTCGATAGCTTTACGTTCGAAGATTGCGCAGAAAACGCAGAGTCATCAAGAGTGGTGGGGCAGATTGCTGTACGACACATTGTGGTTTCTGTCCCGTGTATTCTCGATATCATTATTTGGTTTTCGTCAAAAAATGGTAGATCGACTGCCAGAATCTGGTGGTGTGTTGGTCCTCTCAAGTCACCAAAGCCATCTTGATCCACTTCTCTTAGGTCTTGCCACAAACCGACGACTCTCGAGTCTTGCTCGAAGCAGCCTTTTTAAGTTTGGTCCTTTTGGTAACGCGATTGCTGCACTTGGTGCGGTCCCAATCGATCGAAACGCTTCGACCGTTACGGCAATGAGAACCGTAATTCAGAGACTAAAGAAAGGTGCTGCCGTAATTGTGTTTCCCGAGGGAACAAGGACATCATCGGGGCAGCTTGGCGATATGAAAAAAGGGTTTGCATTGCTTGCAAAACGCGCTGCAGTACCGATTGTACCGGTAGCTATTGTTGGCGCATATGAATGTTGGCCTCGATTTCATCTGCTTCCACGTCCTGGCCGAATTCGGTTGCATTTCGGTGCAGTTATTACAGCTGATGAAGTCAGTCGTCTTTCGGAAGCTCAATTAGCTGAGCGGTGCATTGCAGTGTTGCGAGATCTCGATGAGCAGGCTCGTAGCACACGACGCGGTCGCGTGCGTCATTAAAAAAGATTTATTTTTTTAATTCTTCAATTTCTGTTTGGCTTGCAAGAGTTGTACGGACAGAAACGTTGCGAGCTTCATCACTGTTTTGACTGACGTTTTTTTGCCGACAATTTTTAAAGTGTTGTTTCGGTAGGATCTCTGCCTTGGATGTTTTCTAAATCACTGTTAATGAGAATTATGAAATACTTTCTTCCTCGATGTGTCACGCTGGGTGTCGTTGCTTTTTTTTCTGGTAATGCGTTTGCACTAGACTATTCGTCTTCAGTTGCGATGGTGCCAGTTCCAGGAAATGGTTCAAAAATTGAATTTCTTGGTGATACTTTCGAGGAAGATGGATGGAAATTTATCCATAATCATCCAAAAAGTTCTCGTGAAGAAGACGGTCGAGCGCGTGGCCCGCTGGCTTTTTCAGGCAATCGAAGAATGCTGGAGGGGCCGGAGCGAGGGCAGCCTGACCTTCTGGAAATTGTTAATACTCCTGCGGGTGGATTGCCGGGTAGTAGCCGTGCACTTCTTGTACGAACCTTACACTCAGGTGTTCCTGGGACGTATTCTCGTACAGTACAGCAAGATGATTTGATTTGCGGTATTACGACACGATTAGGATCACAAATTCCCGTGGGTGAAATACCGAGCTGTGTTGTACGGATTTGGTTGCCCCCAGCAGAGAAGTGGGAAAATCGTAGTGGGCCGCATTTTGGGATTCGTGTCGGGGTGCGGACAACAAAGCTAGAGCCCAATCGGGGGTTCTTTGCGTCGGGCAGTTCACCAGTAGTAGAACCTTACTGGCCTGGCATGTGGATTCACTTCCGTAGCGAAACATCGCGTGGAGTTGACGGTGATTCAGCACTTATCAAAGTGAGAGGAGACCGTCGAGGAATAGATTTTCCGGTAAAAGATATTTCGGCAGATCAATTTGGTTGGTGGACGCTAGGGATGTCACTTTCGCCCGATGGACAAGTACACTATTTTGCCCGACAAGGTATTGATGACCTGAGATCTGAAGATCATTTAACAAGTCAATTTCCTTACGGTTTCCGTGCCGAACGACTGAATTCATTTTTCTTTAACGCATGCAATCTCAATGACGGGGTAACGTGGTCGACGCCCTTTGTAATTGATGACCCATCGGTTCATGTTGTGAATTCAACGCGGGTCATGCAGCTTGTTGAGAGGCGAGAAGCATATGAACTTCGGCGACAACGAAAGCGGTCAGCCTATAAAAACTACAAGAATAGCGTTCGGTAGATATTTATAGAGTGAGTTGGTTTGTGTCAGTGCAAATAGTTACTGTTCGTAGCCGCAGAGCGTTGGTGATGACAAAGACGCTGCTCAGACTCATCGCGGTAGCAGCGAAGATAGGCGTTATTTGCCAGTTTGAGCCAAGCACTGGTACAAGAATGCCTGCCGCAAGAGGAATGCCGATAATGTTGTAGCAAAATGCAAGAAATAGATTCTGTCTGATGTTTAGCAGAGTCGTTCTGCTCAACTGAATTGCATGTGGAAGTAGCTGAAGGTCTCCTCTGATTAGAGTGACATCGGCGGTTTCTATTGCCACATCACTTCCTGTGCCCATGGCAATGCCGACAGTGGCAGCTGCAAGAGCTGGTGCATCATTCATTCCGTCACCAACCATTATTGGCTGTTCGCCATGAGCGTGCGATTCAGTGATGAGCCGGTGTTTTTCTTGTGGTGTCAGTGACGCCTTGTAGTGATCGATGCCTACTGATCGTGCAATGACATCAGCACTATCGGAATGATCTCCCGTCAGCATTGTGACGGTAAGCCCGAGGTGTTTTAATTTGTCGATTGCTGATTGGGCACCTGGTTTCACGGGGTCCGTAATGGCAAGCAAGCCAGCTACCCGATGATCAATAACGACTCCAGTAATCATTTTGCCACTAGCACGCAATGGTTTTGCTGCTTTCTGGAAGTCTGTGAGTTCGTTTAAAGGTACACGCTGTTTTTTTAGGAACGCTTCATTGCCTATCCCAACGGCTTGGCCGGCAACAGTTCCCTCAACGCCACTTCCGGCCGTAGCAAGAAAGGAGTCTGCTTCCTGAAGCGGTTTGAGATCATGTTTACGGGATGCCTGGCAGATAGCTGTGGCAATTGGATGTTCACTTTTCAATTCAATAGCTGCTGCAAATGAAAGAACCTCTTGCTCCGTTTGATCCCCGAATAATATGACATCAGTTACAGTCGGGCGGCCCGCTGTAATCGTCCCAGTTTTATCAATCATGAGCCGTTTGCTTTGACCAAGTGTTTCTAGAGATTCTGCATCTTTGAACAGAACGCCCTCGCGGGCGGCACGCCCAATCCCAACAATTATTGACATAGGAGTCGCCAAACCAATTGCACATGGGCATGCAATTACAAGAACAGAAACACTTGAAACAATCGCATATGGTAGCGATGGGTGGGAGCCAAGCAATAACCAGCCGATGAAAGTTGCGAGTGCGATACTCAGCACAATCGGAATGAATACGCCTGCCACGGCATCAGCCATTTTTTGAACGGGTGCTCTGCTTCTTTGGGCTGTTCTGACAAGTGTAATAATTCTTGCTAGGAGGGTTTCTGAGCCCGTTTTTTCGGCAATTAAGATGAAGCTACCTCTGCCGTTTCGTGTTCCGGCAACAACCTCGTCATTTCTGTTTTTTATAACAGGTGACGGCTCACCAGTTATGAACGATTCATCAACAAAGCTTGTTCCTTCGGTTACTGTTCCGTCGACAGGAATTGTCTCACCAGGTCGAACTCGTAGGTGGTCTCCTGGATGAACATCATGTAAGGGCACGTCTTTTTCTTCATGCTCTGTTACAAGCCTTGCGGTCGTTGGAGCGAGCGATAGAAGAGAACGAAGTTCACTCCCAGTTTTAATACGGGCCAGGTTCTCCAGCATTTGTCCGATCAGAACAAGCACAATGATCATGGCGCAGGCATCGAAGGAAGAATGTACAAGGCTCGTTCTAGGGTCATGAAATTCCTCAGGGAAAAATCCAGGCAGAAGCGTGGCTGTAGCGCTATATATATATGCAGCAGTCACGCCGATAGTGATGAGCGTAAACATATTGAGATGGCCAGAAATAAGACTTTTCATTCCCCGAGAAAAAATCGAATAGCCACATGTAATGATGAGAATGCTTGTGAAAAGAAGTTGCAAAGCTTGGTTAGTATGAGCATCCAACCAGGTATCGATAGAAAGCCCAAGCATTGGACCCATTGCAAGGAAAAGAATCGGAGCCAAGAGAATAAGTCCGAAGATTAATTCTCGGGCGATGATCGGCTTATCTGAGCCTGACGAGAAATCAGCATCTAAACCTGTTGATTCAAGCGGCATTCCGCATTGCGGACAAGGTTTTGGTATGGCGGAAGATACCTCGGGGCACATTGGGCAAAAGTAGACACCGTCTTTGCTATGAGGCTGTACCGTAGTTTCAGCAGAGAGATGGTGTTGGCAACATGGTGCTTGTTGGCTAGCAGAGTATGAAGAGGTTTTTTCCATAACAGCGTTTTGAAAAGGACATTGATATCAAAGCCTTCTATTCCACCGTAATGGTGAGAATTGAACAGCCAATAGTTATGGTTGCACCGAAGAAGCGCCTCGAGCTCGCTTGAATGGATCAATGGTGCTACCAGAAGGACCTTGTGGTGGAGTTGGTTCTGGTTTCGTGAATGGTAACATCTTGGGCCACTCAAGACTCATGCCTGGCCAAGCCGATTGTGGCTCTGTTGGATTGGGAGGTGCCGTGAGGGTGGGTGCCATCTGGGCCTGATTGCCATTAAGAATCTCTTCCGGTTTCGGAAAGCTACGATTTCCTGAAGTTGTCGATGTCACTGTGGGACCCTGTCGGGTTCGTGTAAGGGGCCGGATTGACACGGAATCAATCTGGGCGTTACCGAGGCCGGTTAATGCAAAAGTAACCGTGAGAGGTGGCGGCGATTGAGTAACTTCATGAGGTTGCGCATGAGGTACGATTCGATAGAGCACAAGTCGTCGCCAGCTTTCGGTTTTGTTGACTCGTTCTGCCAAGGCTGGTCCACCATACGAATCGAAGACGAGAAGGCCATCAACAGATCCTTGAATAGGGTTCGGCACCCAAACCTTAGCAACGATTTCCAGAAGTGTTCCTGCGGGCGCAGTAATCGGGGGTGTTGTGATCCAGATCGGAGGAGTCTCAATAACCAGTGGTGCTTCTTCTGGATTTATTGCAGCTGCGCTGATTCGCAAGCTTCTCTGTCCTTCCGCTGGTGTATGTGTTGAAAGCTCTACCGAGCCTTTAACTTGCTCTGTCGGCCGGACGAAGTGTCGCCAACCAGCACTGGACAGGGTGTTGATCTCTTCCATACTGCCGCCTTCTAGCAGGTTTTTGCCGGCATTGGTTGACTGTAATGCGTCGAGCATCCTCCAGTGATCTGAAAGTGTTGCTGAGGAAGTAGTAAGGGGACTCGCGACCATTGAGCCGGTTGCAGTGACTCCTCGTTCCCAAAAGAGTCGTTCTAATTGTCCAGCTATAGCACGAGATCGTTCAAGTTTTTTGACAGCAGCCGTTGGGTCGTGAGTAATCATAGTCTCAGCGTATTGCGCTTCTTGGAGAGCCTCGGCGAGCATTTCCGTTACAGGGAAATGCCCAAGAGCCTCGGGTGGCAGTTCAGTAGCCAGTCGACTACTTCGTGCAATTGCATCTGCTGCTTGAGAGCGGGCAAGAAGTGCTGCTGTTGGTGCGTTTCTGCGTACTAATTCCTGTACGTGCGCCGTCGCGGATGGGTCATTGCTAATAAGAATAACGGCAGCAGCATGAAAGTTGTCGAGTGTCATCGTAACACCACCGGTTACCCTTCTGTGTTGCAATGGTCGGAGGGTACTGTGTGTAATTTCCCAAGGTCGGTGTGCCTCCGGAATGCCAGGAATGAGAATGTTCAAAGGCTGTTCTTGACGAGGAATATCACCACGGTAATGGCTAGCTATTATTTGCCCGCCTTGAACCGATCGCCAAATAAGTACAACCCGAGATCGAGACGCTTCAATCACCATTGCTCGTACTTCTGGGTCGCTTGTTTCTGCATCGGCTGTAAATCTCCCGCTGGCTCCCCACGCAGCTATGGTTTCAAGTTCAAGATTGACCGTTTGGACTGCAGCGGCTCGTGCGACCGTTTCAGCATCAGTTCCATTGAGGGGCCGGGTCGAACTAAACAAGATGCCTCGACTGCCGGCTGCAATCGCGGTGAAGGCTGCTCCAAGAAGACTTTCTTCATCGATTGGTAGCCCATTGTTACCGGTGCCCGAAAGCATTGCTGCTTGAAGAGCTGTTCGAGAGTCTATCTCTGTCGATAGTGTAGCCAGCAGTGGCGTACCTGGTCGAGCGAGTCGCGGTCGTTGCTGCAGCCACGTCAGATAGTTCGAAAGTTCAAGACTTGTGCCGAGCACCGCACGATGCGCAACAAGCATGTCCAGATGTCTAGAGATTTCACGTAGGCCAGAATCTGCTGACGCGATAATGGGCCTACCTTGACGTCGGTCACAAATGCGTAGACGTCTTACTTGTTCAGAAAGATGAGGGATGTCTTCCGATGCAAGAGAGCGACCCATTTCCCAGAGAAGTACTCGGTTCCATTTTTCAGAAAAAGCTGGCAGTTTTTCTGGCTCTTTCAGATCAACATCTGGCAAGGCTGGTGGAGGGCAAATAATCCAGATTCCAGCCTGCTCCGCTTCGGTTAAAAGGCTTGTCGAAGCTGGCTCATGGAGTTGAATACAGTTGAATCCTAATTGAGCAAGTCTCGCAAGCGGCTCACCTTGATGTTCGATTGCAAGAGGAAAGAATGGTCTCCCATCGACTTCGAGCACACCACGAACGAGCCCAGCTGTTTCATCATTACCCACCGGGATGTTTCCGGTATTCTGCACCACGTTCGATACTGGTGACTGTGATGTTGGTAGATTTGCTGATCCTGCTGTTGTGATCAAACCCGCTACAGAGAGGTCATCGATCGATATGGTGCAGCGAGTTGCACCAAGGGGTATCTCAATAGCGAGGCCACAAATTATGGCGCCGTCTAAGTTGATTTGTGGTCCGTGTTGTGCTCGAAGTGCTGGAAGTTGTGATCGAAGAATCTCAGGAACATTACTGATCGTAAGAGGCTGCCAGCGTGAAGCACTCGTTGAAGACGGGCCAGAGACAAAAACTTGCACGGGTAGTTGGTCGTTAAATTGTGATGCAGGGAGTAATATTTTACAGGCAAGACGAGCAGATGGATGATCACAACGGACCCAGACCTGAGCTGAGAATTCATCGATGACCATGGACTCGGGAACGGGAAACAATATTCGACTCAGAGTCGTTCTGTCGGTCTGTAAGGTAATGGTTTCGCAGCCAGCACCAGCATGAGTATCAACATCTTTAATGCTTT
>ERZ1049444.2388-NODE-2388-length-12436-cov-5.152572_pt1 | contig 12436 bp, 6 predicted proteins | sample MGYA00383101_ERZ1049444 | MGnify/ENA primary metagenome ERZ1049444 (study PRJEB29581, sample SAMEA5548371) | metagenome | biome: marine; feature: coastal; material: water | depth 50 m | study: Short-term variability in the microbial, nano- and picoplankton...
GTGCGATGATCGCAAAGCAGGGCCCTAGGAGGAACTTTCTACCGTACAGAAATTTCATCACACCGGACCCCGTGACGTCCCTGTACTTTTAGCGAAGGAATCTGACTCAACACCAAACCTTTGGAGCATTGTCACAAAAAGGTTCGCTAATGGAGGTCGATGCGGGTGCCCACTATCAAAAGCAAGAAGCTTTCCATGAGAAAAGTTTCCTCCTGCCAAAATAATTGGGAGATTTCGATTGGTATGTGAATTTGCATCCCCCATACCACTTCCGAAAAGGACTGTTGTGGTATCAATCAGCGGACCTGTGTCATCAACGGTCGTCGCCAGCTTTTTAACGAATCGAACGAACTGCTCAATCTGATAGGTCTCCAAAGTAATCAGTGCATCAATTCGCTCCTGAAGTTGACCATGGTGCGAAAGGCTGTGGTAGCCCCCTCGAATCCCAAGATCTGCGGGATTGAAATCGCCACCTATTTCCAGTGTTGCAATTTTTGTTGTGTTTGTTTGTAGCGCCATAACGATTAAGTCGTACAGCAACGGAAGATCCTCAACCATGTTCCGATTCTGTGGCTGTGTGATCATCGCTTCTGGCTTCGGAACATCAATCCAGCGACGTCTTTGTGCGATTCCTTTTTCAACATCACGAACAGATGTAAAGTACTCATCAAGTTTGTGCTTGTCCCGCTGATTGAGAGACCGCTCCAAATCATGTGCCTGTTCTCGGACAACGTCTAATATTGATTTCTGAAGAGCAAAGCTATCTGAGACAGAATTCTTATCGTTCTCTGTCGCGTCAACAAAAAGCTTTTCAAACAATTGCTCTGGACCGGGAATCGGCGGTACTCGAGTACCTGTCTTTGTCCAAGAAAGCTGACAGCCTCCATGAATACCTTCAAGGCTGCCGATCGTAAGGGAAGGAAACCGTGTCTGTCCGACTATATATTCCGCCGCGAACTGATCGATTGTGACGTTACCGTAGGGCATGGAGCCGGCTTCATTCTGCTTCACACCAGACAGAAACGAATGGATTCCAAAGTGACCACCCTTTGTGTCGTGATCAAGTCCCTGAATAAGAGTAGCCTGATCCCGTATTTCACTGAGTGCTTGCGTTGTTGTACCGTACTCAAATTCTTGAAGCGATGTGAACCCTCCTTCACCATCAATCTGTTTCGTGGACGGCCAAAAAGCAGCTGGATGAAATCCAAGCATATTGCCAATGCAGACCATCTTCTTGGAACCCGACGCCACCTGTTGGCCACCGACAGCTATCTGTGAAGACGTCAGTGATGGAAGAAAAGGCAATCCAATAGCGACACCGGCTTGCCTGAGAAAAAGTCTGCGATTCATACCAAAACCATTCGCTTGAGCAAAAACTGAGGAACCGATCGGTACCCATCACTGAAACAGAATGACTCTGTTTATTACATAATTGCGTGGCTACAAAAATCTTATACCCAGTCCGTGCTGGAGAACATACTTTTTTATGAAAACCGTTCCTGCATACAGAAGGGATCATATTTCCTTCGCCGTCATGTCCATTATTCTGCAGAGCCATCTATGCCGTTTTCGTGCGATAGAAAAACACAACTCAATGGTTTTATCTCTTGGTTCAGCAGGAAAAATTGCCATATCTTCCTATTGAGAGAATCGAAATCTGGCCGGGAGTTTTTGAATACATGCTCCCGGCCAGGAATAAATGACGCGAACTCCTCTAAGATCCCACATGGTCAGCTAGCGCCGGAAGAATACGCTTCGCAGCCATTCATTTTTCCGTCGCTCCAGTTCGATGAGCTTCGCAAAGGGTCGGAAACGGCGCGTCGCAACAGATTGGCTCTGCCGAGAATAACGAGCTGCAGAAGCCTCTCCACTTGAGGCTAAAAACATTGTTGCCATGATGATAGCAATGAGAAACGCGCGTCGCATGAAATACTCCTGACTGGGGTCTTATGGTTTGGGTTGTCCTTTTCGCTTACGGGAACAATCGGTATTAGGAAAGCATGTCGGTCAGAAAGACTTACAAGCCTTCTTTAATCCGCACAACTGATACACACCAATGGGTGCGATGATGGCGAGAAATAGGTCAATGGGTAAGCAGATTGAAGACAATGCTGCCTATTTATGAATTCCCTGACCAGTCAAGCATCTTCATAAGTAGCGGCTTAAGGGGCGCAGCCGCAGGGCCCAAACCATGCCCTCCATCAATCACCTTAATGTGCGTTACTCCACTCTGTGGATAGTCATACATAAGCAGCTTCTCTCCACAGGGCTTTCCTTCAGTGTCCGGTCTTTGATCTCCACGATATCCTTGAGTAGTTGCCCATGCGTATGCTGTGTCCTGAGCCGACAGATGAATACCGCCAGGCCCCCGCCCTCCGCAGTAGGGTACAACCGAATCTCCAGACCCATGAATCGTTATGATACGTCGCTTTCCTGACGGCTCGACTGGCTGATCATAGTTGCTTGTGGTCTCATCTGTCCGTTTCCAAAATTGTTCATTGTTGTATTGACTGACTGTCATCGATGAAACAAATGCAATTGCATTTTGAACACTGAACGTATCATCTAATTCGATGAGCAGCCGGTACACCATGCCGGCGCCATTTGAGGATCCAATAAGCGATACATTAGACTCGTCTGCTTGTGGATAACGACTCACTATATCCCGGAGCATCATTTCTACGAAGTTTACATCCGGAGCCTTTGATCGCTCTTTTGTCACATTCCAACTCCGCTCGTATCCCTGTGCTGAAACAAGAATATGATGCGGTAGTGTTTTGTCCCAATTGCGGATCATTGGTTCTGCAGATCCACCATTTCCATGAAAAAGTATGGTTATTGGACTGGATCGCACTGCTTTCTTCGGTGGACGAATAAGATACTCTCGTTCAAAACCTGTCGGCTCCTGTGCCCACGACTGCCGAATGGTAAACCGACGAACATCCAGTTTCTTACTTTTGGCAATACGTGGTGTCTCTTCCGGTTGGTGACCACCCGCTCGATGCTCATCTAACGTTACTTTTCCATCTCCATTTGTATCAATACGGTCAAACATCCGTCGAGGACCAGGAGGAACTTCTTCTCGTGTTAACGCACCATCTTTATTGATGTCCCAGGACTCAAAGTTTCCTGCTCCACGCGTCTTTACCTGACCGCATACAAACGACGACCCAAGAAGCACACATACAAAAGCTGCGTATGTACAAAACAATGTGATGCCGAAAAACGCTTTCTGAGATTTCATGCCGATCTATCTTTCATAACTTCATAAAACATGTGTTTCTTTCAATTCCAGTCTACCTACTAGCTCAATACGATTCGTTGAGAAGTCTTTTTTCAGCCTCAAAATCTTCTAAAAAGACAGGTTTTCTGTAAGACAAAACAGTTGCGAAGCGATATATTGAATGTACTCCTAGTCACACGCAATTATTCACAAGAGCTCCCCGCTGATCGACTTTTTAAGTCCGCGATTATTTGATTTTATCATCATTAATCGGCAATGCGGGAACCAAACAAAACGTGATCCTAAAGGATTCGAATATGGTTCCCAAAAATTTTTTTATGACCCTGTATCAACGGCACAATAACCGTCATGACACCATCTGGTTACGAAGTCTTTTTGTACATTGTGCTCATCAAATTGCCATAACAACATTTCTGCTTACAGCATGCACCTATGCAGAGGACATACCCTCGCAGGAAGAAACTTCTTCACAAAATACAATCACATTTAATCAACACATTCGACCAATACTTTCAGAGCATTGTTTTGCATGCCATGGTCCGGATGAGGTGAATCGTGAGGCTGGGCTTCGACTTGATCAGCCAGTTGGTGCAACTGCATTGCTTGATAGCGGAACACACGCCGTCGTCCCTCACAACGCGAATAAAAGCGAAATTATTGCCCGGACCACATCTGATGATGCTGATCTTGTCATGCCACCGCCCTCAGCCAAGCTCGGGCGACTATCGGCCAGTGATATCAAACTTCTCAGGAAGTGGATTACTGATGGGGCCACCTATGAATCACACTGGGCCTTCGTTGCTCCTGAAAAGCCAAAGCTACCTCCTACAGGCAGCCATCAAATCGACGACATCATTTCTCGCCACCTCACGGAACGCGGCCTTCATCTTCAGCGGAAAGCGGGCCGCGCAACGCTTATACGACGAGCGAGTTTTGATCTCACTGGACTTCCACCTACACCAGCAGAAATCGAGTCATTTCAAAATAATTCTTCAGCAGATGCGTATGCGCAGCTACTTGATCGACTCCTTCAGAGCCCTCGTTATGGCGAAAGAATGGCAATTGATTGGTTAGATATTGCCCGCTACGCAGACAGCTATGGCTTTCAAAGAGATAAACCACGACCGACTATGTGGCCTTGGCGAGATTGGGTCATCGAGTCCTTTAATCAGAACATGTCATGGGATCGTTTTGTACTCTGGCAACTAGCAGGTGACCTCCTACCGAATGCATCCAATGATCAGATTGTAGCGACAGCTTTTAATAGGTTGCATCAGCAAGAGAATGAGGGTGGATCAGTTCCAGAGGAGTATCGAGTTCGCTATGTGAATGACAGGGTGACCACATTTGGAACTGCATTTCTAGGCCTTACGCTTGAATGCTGCCGATGCCATGATCATAAGTTTGATCCATTATCTCAAAAAGATTTTTACTCGCTCTTTGCTTTCTTTGATGATATCGAAGAGGCCGGACTTCACTCTTTCTTCACGGATGCTACGCCAACACCAAAACTGCAACTGACCAATAGCAAACTTCAAGAAAAGATCGATCGTGTAACTTTAGAAATTCATCAGAAACAACGTAGTCTTAAACGGCTCAAAAAAGAAACACGAGAGAAAACATATCTTTGGCTCTCCGGTGATACTTCACCGCCGGGTGACTACAATTTAAACGACAACACAATTCGTGGAGAAATTGCTTACTACTCTTTTGACTCACGGTTAAAAAATGGGCACTTCCCATCTTTGATACATAAAATAAAGAGCAGTGAAACAAATGCCTCTAAAATACCAGCTTCCGAGCAAAAAAAAGATACTCCAACAACTGATCATCAACAGAAATATTCCGCAACATCACCGCCAGACAACACGCTCGTAGACGGCCACACTGGACAAGCGATTCAACTGACTGGTGATCACCCAGTCACAACTCCGGTTGGTAACTTTAGTCAGTATGATCCATTTTCAATATCATGCTGGATCAAAATTCCTTCTTCCTCTAACCGCGCCGTAATATTCCATCGTTCAAAAGCATGGACTGATGCGGGGGGCCGTGGGTACGAACTCATCATTGATCAAGACCACCTACGCTGGTCATTGATTCATTTCTGGCCTGGTGATGCTGCAAGTATTCGGACGATTGAAAAAGTGCCAATCAATCGCTGGATACATATTGTTGTGTGCAGTGATGGAACCGGTTTGGCAGACGGATTGACTATTTCTCTTGATGGCCACCAAACAAAAACAAAAGTAATTCAGGACAATCTTACGCGTACAATTTTGGGTGGTGGTGGAAATACAATAACAATCGGGGAGCGAATGCGGGACCATGGATTCAAGAATGGTTCTGTAGATGAGTTTCGGATCTTCAATCGAGAGCTTTCATCTCTGGAAATTCAGGAATGCTATAAACCCGGAACGTTGACAGCGACCATTCAATCAGGAACAGATTTTCATAGAATCACCGACTACCTGACAAGCAACGATAAAAATGTCCTGCAATATCAAAAGAATCTAAGGGATCTCTATCGGACACGTGAGGACCTCGTTGAAAAAAGCACCGAGATAATGGTGATGCGGGAAAGTCCTCAACCCAAGCAAGCCTATATTCTCACTCGAGGCGAGTACGACAAGCGAGCTGAACCTGTCCAGGCAACTACTCCAAAGATTCTTCCTTCATTTCCTTCTGGACTGCCTCGTAATCGTCTCGGTTTAGCCCGCTGGCTTCTTAACCCTGACCATCCTCTCCTCGCTCGAGTGACCGTCAACCGCTTTTGGCAGGCACTCTTTGGCCAGGGACTCGTACGTAGTGCAGAAGACTTTGGAAGCCAGGCGATGCAGCCTGAATACCCCGAACTTCTTGACCTTCTGGCATGGAAATTCTCGCACCCAAAGAATCAGGGTGGGTTTTCATGGGATGTCAAATCACTCTTGAGATTCATCATGACTTCAGACACATATCAGCAAAGAAGTCTGGCTGATGGCAAAACAATGGTAGATGATCCTACAAATAATTGGCTCGCAAGAGGCCCGCGGCACCGACTTTCAGCTGAGATGATTCGTGATGCTGCACTTTCAGCAAGCGGCCTCTTGGATGAAACACGGGGTGGGCCCCCGGTGAGGCCATACGATATTGCAGAATCATTCAAGCCCGAAAAAATCGACTCTGGGGCATCACTGTACCGCCGAAGTATTTACACATATTGGCGAAGAAGTGGCCCAGCTCCCGTGCTGGAGGCTTTTGACCTTCCGAATAGGGTCGTCTGTACAGCAAAACGCGATACGACGAACACACCACTTCACGCCCTTGTTCTGCTCAATGGCACACAGTTTGTTGAAGCATCCCGCGTGCTTGCTGAGCATGTTTTGCATACGTATTCGAATGATTCATCCGTGGCAATTGAGCATGCATTTTATCTTCTGACAAGCCGACATCCCGACAACGATGAACAAAAAATACTTGTCCAGATGGTAGAAGACCAGAGGTCCTGGTATGAATCGCATCCGGAAGATGCAAAGAAACTCCTTGCCGTCGGACAGAAATTAAACAATGAAAATCTTAGTGAGATTGATGTAGCTGCTCTCTCTGCAGTTCTGGCTGGCTTGTATGCACACGATGAAAGTGTGGTGAAGCGATGAGTGATCAATTCCATATTCCTGACTATACAATCAATCGAAGAAGCTGGCTCAATACATTTGGGATGGGTCTGGGTGGTATTGCACTCAACGAAATGCTGTGCAAGGACGTGCAAGCCGACAGCGGAAACGGCGTTTTACAGCATCTGCATCATGCCCCTAAAGCAAAACGTGTCATTTATCTCTTCCAGTCCGGTGGGCCTTCTCAGCTTGATTTATTTGATGACAAGCCAGCTCTTGTCAAACACACAGGTCAGCAACTTCCTGAAAGTGTACGGAGTGGACAGCGACTGACTGGTATGAGTGGAAACCAAAGTTCAATCCCACTGGTTGGTTCGCCTTTCAAATTTTCAAAGCATGGTCAAAGCGCAGCAACGCTCAGTGAATTGTTACCGCACACCGCTGCAATTGCTGATCGGCTGTGTTTCATCAAAGCCATGCATACAGAAAGTATTAATCACGGCCCCGGTGTTTGTTTCATGCAAAGTGGATCCCAAATCCCTGGTCGACCAAGTATTGGCGCATGGCTTGACTACGGACTTGGTAGCATCACTGATGAACTTCCAGCGTTTGTTGTTTTGCTTACTAAGAACAAGGGAGGCCAGCCCTTACAAAGCCATCTTTGGGGATCGGGTTTCCTTCCATCACGACATCAAGCGGTACGCTTTCGTTCTGGAAGTGACCCTGTACTCTACATAAATAATCCACCAGGAATCTCTTCAGATAGTCGCCGACTTATGCTTGATGGCCTGCGACGCTTACATGAGCATCAATTCAGTGAAACGCCTGATAGTGAAATCACAGAGCGAATTGCCCACTATGAAATGGCCTACCGAATGCAGGCGAGTGTTCCAGATGCTACTGATTTGAGTGACGAACCAAAACATGTTCTTGAGCGTTATGGACCTGACGCAACAGATGCTGGAAGTTTTGCTGCAAATTGTCTTCTTGCACGAAGACTCGCGGAACGAGGTGTGCGGTTTATTCAACTGTATCATCAAGGATGGGATCATCACGGCGGACTGCGACGCGGTTTAAAGAAGCAGTGCAAAGAAACTGATCAGCCAACTGCTGCACTTGTTCAAGATCTTGCTGAACGCGGCATGCTCGATGATACGCTTGTGATCTGGGGCGGTGAATTCGGCCGAACCAACTACTGCCAAGGGTTATATAAACCTGGTGCTGACTTTGGCCGTGACCACCACCCCCGTTGCTTCACATCATGGATGGCTGGCGGTGGTATTCGGCCCGGCATCAGTTACGGAAAAACATGTGATTATGGATACAACATTCAAGAAGAAGGTGTGCACATACATGATTTCCATGCAACACTTCTTCACTTACTCGGAATCGACCATGAACGACTGACCTATAAATTCCAAGGTCGTCGATATCGTCTTACTGACGTGCATGGGCATGTTGTGAACGATATTCTTTCATAAAATTTTTTGTACACACTCAGTTGCCCAGGCTTAGCAACTTTTTATGAGAAAACGCACTAGAACAATCTTCGCTTAAAATCTGTTCTATTGATTTCACGAAAAAGTAATTAATACCGAAGTTTCATTCGATCACCTGCATGTAACACCACCAGTTTTATTTTCTAAAAGTTCAAAAAGACGTTCTTCTGCAACTCCAGCCATAGAGAACTGTACGAGGCCCAGGAGAGATCTGATAGAAATATTTGTGTTTTGACATCTATTAAACTGTCTCTCGATGATCCGCTGGCAAATCGCTTAACTGCCACAAGACTTTGCTGCCATACGATAGTACTGGACGTTCTATCATAAAAACGCATGATACGAGTTCCCATTGTATTCAATACCAGAAGGTGTTCGGATACTCTTTCAAGAACTCCAAATTTTTATGATTCACTTTTTAATCCAGAATATTCGTTGGCTCTCCGTAGGGTTCCTTCTCACGTTTGCATCTACTGGTGGGCAGACGTGGTTTATCTCCCTCTGCTCATCATCGATAAAAGAACAGTTTCGTCTCTCTGACGGCGGCTGGGGTGGCATCTATACTCTCGCAACTCTTGCTTCAGCAGTAATCATGTTTTGGCAGGGCTCGATTGTAGATCGTGTACCACCTCGAATTGTAACGTTAGCAACAGCTTGTTTATTCACACTCGCTGCTATTGGCATGGCATGTGGTCGATCTACATGGATTCTAGGTGGTTCATTATTTTTACTTCGATTCTGTGGACAGGGCATGTTTGGACACATTGCAATGACCACTCTTGGTCGATGGTTTGTAAATCATCGAGGCCGAGCGGTTGCACTGGCAAATCTTGGATATCCCGCAAGTGAGATTTTGTTTGCGGCACCAGCAATTATCGTTATTCAAACATTTGGATGGCGAGCCTTGTGGCTCTGTGTCGCTTCTTTTTTGATGCTCATCTTCATGCCACTTACAGCGGTACTTCTCCGAACGAATCGGGTTCCTGCACAACAAACCGAACATGATGTGCTGTCTGGACTTCAGGGACGGCACTGGGTCCGTAAAGAGGCTCTTCGTCACTGGCTCCTTCCCGCACTCCTGCCGACACTTCTCACGCCTGGTCTGATGGGCACCGTATTGTTCTTTAACCAGACTCATCTTGCTGAAATAAAACAATGGAATCTTGTTGCAATGTCACCCGGATTTACATGCTTTGCACTGTCTGGTGTGCTGGCATCATTCTGGGCTGGATGGGCTGTCGATCGGTTTGGAGGCTATCGACTCATACCATTTTTATTACTACCAATCGGTTTTGGTATGGCCCTCATTAGTCAAGCGACGAGCGTAATGGCTTGGTACATTGCACTCGGTTCAATGGGAGTCACAATGGGCATGTCAAGTGCTCTTTGGGGTGCCGTATTGCCTGCACTTTATGGCACTCAACATCTCGGCTCAATACGTTCTCTCACAACTACGATCATGGTTTTTTCTACAGCCATTGGTCCTGGTCTTACCGGACTCCTGATCGATTCGGGAGTCGACTTTACAGCACAGTGCGTCGGATTCTCAGTCTGGTGTTTTGTAATTGCAATCGGTTCATTTTTTATTGAACAGAAATTAGCACGTGAAATTACAGCTTCTCTTCATAATAATATGTGATGCTTATACATAGCCAATCGAACCTTCATTACTCAAGCACATATATTCATCAACCATATATATAGTGTGGCAACCAGAGCACAAAATACTTCCCAAAGAAAAAAATAAGTGTCAATCCTACAAGTTGAAGCATTACAAACGGCACAACACCTTGATAAATATCCTTCAGTTCAACTTCTTGTGGTGTGACACTCTTTAAATAGAAAATCGCAAACCCAACCGGTGGTGTGAGAAAAGAAGTCTGAAGACACACTGCCATCAAGATACAAAACCAAACCGTATTCGCCACCGTGCGAGCCGCGACAAAATCTTCATGTCGCTCATAGAGTATCGGGTCAACAAACTGAAAATCCATTGTTGCAATAGTCGACACAACCAGAGGTAAAACAATAATCGTGATCTCGATCCAGTCGAGAAAGAAACCCAAGAAAAAAATGATGCCTAAGACGACTGCAACAACACCATACGGACCAAAGGGCAAGCTTTCTAATCCGTATTGAATGAGCTTATCACCACCCAACTCACGAAGAATAAATGCAAAGCATGTCGCGCCAATAAGAATACCGACAATGGAGCCAGTGAGAGAAAAGGCATCGATACAGGATTGCCATCCTTCGCGGAGAATTGTTCGGAAGTCAAATTTTTCTTGCTGTTCTTGATCCGTTCTGCATAACCAATGTGTAATTGCTAAGATGCTCGCACCAACCACACCAAGACCACTGGCCTCTGTTACCGTGGCAACTCCGGCAAAAATTGATCCGAGCACGACAAAAATAAGCATGAAAGCCGGAATAATCGAGAGTATGACATCAAGAAATGCTTTTGCTGAATCGTCTTGCTGGCTGCCAAGTGGTGCATTTTCCGGTTTAATGTTTCCTATGAAAACTAAATAGAATACATACAAAATAGCTAACAAAACACATGGGAGAACCGCTCCCATGAAGAGATCGCTAACTGGCACGGATGCTTGGTCCGCCATTATGACAAGCATGATACTCGGGGGCATCAATATTCCGAGTGTACCTGCAGAACAAACGGTACCAGTAGCAAGCGACTTCGCATACCCTTGGTGAAGCATCACTGGCAGCCCGATCAAGCCTAGTAAAACCACCGACGCTCCTATAATGCCTGTACTTGCAGCAAGTACAATCCCAATGAGCACTACACAGATTGCCAAGCCGCCGCGAACCCGTCTCAACAGGTGTTGCATGGCTCTCATCATTCGTGTTGCCATGCCACTACGATCTAACAAAAGACCCATAAAAATAAACATTGGCAGTGCAACAAGTTCTGGTTTTCTTAAAAGTCCCCCATATATCCGATTTACAAAGCCAGCAGCGCTCCCAAGATAAAGCTTTGTACCTGCATGATCAAAGGTAAGTGTGTACCCAAAATAGTCTGTGGTATATCCCACGAAAATAAAAGCTACAGCAACACCACCCAGTACAAACGCAATTGGATAGCCCGTAAACAAGAGGGCCACAAAGCTTACAAACATGGCCACGACCAAAGCATAGCTTGGGTCAATTTGCCCAACCCACCAAGCAAGTCCACCAAAAATGATACTTATTGCAGCCGGAAGTCCAGATCTCCAGCTCCACCAGGAGTTTTCAAAACTATTTATTCTTGACGAAGGAGTAGTCTCGATCCATTGTGATGCAAACGCTACCAGTCGTATCACAGCAACAGAGAGAATGCATACGCAAGAAAGTGGTAGTGCTAATTTTACAATAAATGTACAAGGAAGCCCTTGCTCATTTACTGAATGCTCACCGATCGTATACGATTGCGCGACTGATCGAAAACCATGCCACGAGATGAGTCCAGTAAATGGAATAACAAAGAACATCAGGCCGACTATCTCAATTGTCCTAAGTGTCTGCTGACTGAAACGATGGCGTAGAAGATCTAATCGAACATGACCGTTTGTAATAAATGAAAAAGCAACACTTAATGTTCCAAGATAGGCATACAACTGCCAATGCAACTCTTCGAGCCACACAAAATTGATACCTAACGCGTACCGTAAGATGACGTGAATACAAATCGTCAGGGTAAGCAGTGGAAATAATATGGCTGCTGAACCTATAAGTCTGCGCAAGAGACTAAGTGATTTTTTTTCAACATTGTTCTGATGGCACACATTGAACGCCTGCTTGTTGATCGCCTCTTCTGTATTCACATCCAACCCTCTGGACAGCCTGCAAACCTTCTCATTCTCACATAAATTTACTGAGATGAGGTTTTTGGACGAGGAAGAAAAGCCCTACCACCCCATTCTCGATAGTGATTACGAAACGCCTGCAAATCTTCCCATACCTCTTTAAAAAAAGGATCTCGTGCTGCTTCACGAGATACAACGTCAGCCCATGTTGCTTCGTACAGCGCGAGCATCTCTGGAGACCACCTGCGATTCTCAACGCCTCTTTCATTAGTATTTCGACGGATCGCATCAGCC
>ERZ1049444.2389-NODE-2389-length-12435-cov-9.357835_pt1 | contig 12435 bp, 13 predicted proteins | sample MGYA00383101_ERZ1049444 | MGnify/ENA primary metagenome ERZ1049444 (study PRJEB29581, sample SAMEA5548371) | metagenome | biome: marine; feature: coastal; material: water | depth 50 m | study: Short-term variability in the microbial, nano- and picoplankton...
CTTACGATGATGAAGAAAAAATCAAAGAAGGGCTTTTTCATCAGTTATTCAATCCTGTAAGATGGACGCAATCTATAGAGTTTATAAGCGAGAAAAAAATTAATATATTTTTAGAAATTGGTCCTGGTAAAGTTCTTACGAGCCTTGGTAAGAGGATTAATAGAGATTCAAAGAATATTTCAATTGATTCAATAGACTCAATTATAGATTTTAAAAGGATTAGTTAATTTCACATTAGTAGATTAGGAAAAAAATGGATATTCATAATAAAGTCGTTTTAGTTACTGGAGCTAGCAGAGGGATCGGTATGGCAATAGCTACTGAGCTATCTGATAAAGGTGCTATTGTAATAGGTACCGCTACATCTAGTGATGGAGCCTCTAATATTTCAAAAACTTTATCTTCACAAGAAAGAAAGGGAGAGGGGATGGTTTTAGATGTTAATAGTAACGATTCTATTGCAAACTTAATTAAAAAAATTAATGACAAATATGGTGAGATTCAAATTTTGGTCAATAATGCTGGGATAACTCAAGATAATTTACTAGTAAGAATGAAAGATGAAGAGTGGGATAGTGTTTTAAGTACTAATTTAACCTCAATTTACAAGCTGAGTAAATCTGTTCTAAGAAGCATGATGAAAAGCAGGTATGGAAAAATTATCAATATTTCATCTGTAGTGGGTCATATGGGTAATGCAGGCCAGACAAACTATGTCGCTTCTAAAGCAGGTATCACTGGATTTACAAAGTCTTTAGCACAAGAGGTGGGAAATAGAGGAATTACGGTAAATTGTGTAGCTCCAGGTTTTATCGATACGGATATGACAAAATCTCTTTCAGATGAGCAAAAAGAAAAGCTTTTGTCTCACATTCCTTTATCTAGACTTGGAAATTCATTAGATATTGCCAAGGCTGTTTTATTTTTAGCATCAGATGATGCTGATTATATAACTGGAGAGACGCTTCATATCAATGGCGGCATGTTAATGGCGTAACGTTTTAAACAGTAAAGTTTAGATATATTTTTTTTATATTAAAAAAAGTTTAGAAAATTGGGATTCATTTGATAAAATGTCGCAACACTAATTTGTTATTTAAAAAAAAGGGGTAATTTTAATGTCAGATATCGAACAAAGAGTGAAGAAAATAGTTTCAGAGCAATTGGGAACAGAGGAAGGGAAATTAAAAAACGAGTCATCCTTCATCAATGATTTAGGTGCAGATTCTCTTGATACAGTTGAGTTGGTTATGGCTTTAGAGGAAGAATTCAATACTGAAATTCCTGATGAAAAGGCAGAGAAAATTACAACAGTTCAGCAAGCTATAGATTATATTAGCGCTAACCTTAAGTAAAATAACCTTGGAACCCAATACAATATTTGTTGGGTTCATTCATGAATAAAAAAAGAGTAGTAGTTACGGGAGTCGGTCTAGTTACACCAGTCGGTATTGGTGTAAAAGAATCATGGAAGAATATAGTTGAAGGCCAGTCGGGTATTTCAAATATAACTAACTTTGATACAAATAGTTTCTCCACACCTTTTTCGTCCACCATTGCAGGCGAAGTCAAAAACTTCGATCCTAAAGAATATTTAAATCCAAAAGATGCAAGAAGAATGGATACCTTCATTCAGTTTGGATTAGTGGCAGCACTCGAAGCTTTTAATGATTCAGGCCTTGAAGTAAATGATGCAAATAACGATAGAATAGGAACTTCTATAGGCTCTGGTATTGGTGGCGTTAATCTAATTGAGAAACAAGTTGAGTTATTAAGAAATGGTGGTCCAAGAAAAATTTCTCCTTTTTTTGTTCCAGGGGCAATCATCAATATGGTAGCCGGAAACCTTTCAATTATATTGGGTCTTAAGGGACCAAATATATCAATTGTTACTGCATGCACCTCAGGAACACACTCAATAGGAGATGCTAGTCGTATAATTGAATATGGTGATGCTGATGTTATGGTAGCTGGCGGATCTGAAGCAACAATTACTCCACTTACAGTTGCTGGTTTTAGTTCAGCTAAGGCTTTAAGTACAAGAAATGACGATCCTAAAACTGCGTCAAGACCATGGGATGTTGATAGGGATGGGTTTGTAATAGGTGAGGGAGCGGGTGTAATGGTACTAGAGGAAATGGAACATGCAAAAAAAAGAGGAGCAAAAATTTATTGTGAATTATCTGGTTTTGGAATGAGTGCTGATGCACATCATATCACTGCACCTACGGTGGATGGACCAAAAAGATCAATGCTCACGGCATTAAAACACGCAGAGATTAATATAAACGAGATAGGTTATATTAATGCTCATGGAACATCTACACCACTAGGAGATCTTAACGAAACTAATGCAATTAAAGAAACTTTTAATGACCATGCAAAAAACTTGGTCGTAAATTCAACTAAATCAATGACCGGGCATTTACTTGGTGGAGCTGGTGGAATTGAATCTGTTTTTACTGCATTAGCAATTCATCATCAAATTTCTCCACCAACAATCAATATTTTCAATCAAGATCCTGAGTGTGACCTAGATTATTGTGCAAATGAAGCCAGAGAAATTGAAATTAAGGCAGCCCTTAAAAACAACTTTGGATTTGGTGGCACCAACGGAAGCCTTGTATTTAAAAAGAGTTAAATAGAAAATAAATTGGCTAAAAATTCTTTAATCAATGGTGATTCTAAAAACTCTTTAAGTCCATTTGATCGCGGTCTAGCTTTTGGTGATGGAGTTTTTAGAACTTTTCTTGTTGAAGGCAGTAAACCTAAACTCTGGAAAATACAATATCAAAAACTGTCACAAGATTTAAAAGCTATTGAAATAAAACCACCAAGCCAAAAAATACTACTATCAGATATCAAAAAACTTTTTCCATCAAAAGGAATTTATATTGCAAAAATAATAGTTACACGTGGTGAATCACATACGGGTTATGATTTTAATGACGGAATAAAGCCTACAAGAATTTTATTAAAAATTGATTTTAATATAAATATATACGAAATGAATAAAAAAGGCGTTCGGCTAACAACATCTAATATTGAGACTTCAAAATCTTCTCAGCCCGGTATTAAAAATCTGAATAGACTGGAAAATGTATTAGCCAGAAAGGGGTTAGGTAACAATTTTTTTGATGCAATAATGATAGATAACAATGGAAATATTTGTGATTGTGCGAGATCAAGTTTATTTGTTAGGTATGGTAGTACTTTATACACCGCAAGTAATAGAAGTTTTGGTATTCACGGAGTTACAAAAAAAATTATTAGCGAAAATGTTAAAAAACTTAATCTAAAGATTGACTATTCAGCCCTAACACCTATTCAATTAGAAAAGGCAGATGAAGTTATTGTTTCTAATTCTATTGTTGGCGCACTGCAAGTTATAAGCTTTAAAAATTCAAAATGGGAAAAGGGCACCCTAGCAAATAAAATTACAAATTTACTAAATGAAGCTAATTAATCTAAAACTTAGGCTAATAAAAATTTTTAATGCTTCATCAGTTTTGATTAAAAATAATACCCAAATTTTTGTTGATCAAATAAAAAAAGTAAACATTGTTATCCCAATAAATAAAAATCTTCCTTCAGAAAAAAAACTTTTGGCCATGATAGTTTTGATTACTATAATTTTTTTCTGGACACTTAGCTATCCTTTTATATCTCTAGATGTAGATAAAAAAAATGCATTTCTTGAAGTAAAAAAAGGTGACAATATTAGTCAAATTGCAAATAAGCTTGTAAAAAGAAATGTTTTATCGGATATTTTTAGGTTTAAATTATTAGCTAAACTAATTAATAAATCAGAAAATATAAAAAGTGGACATTATTTTTTAAAATATAATATCAGTCCCTATGAATTGTTATTACTCCTTGAGAGTGGGGATGGTGTCCTTTATCCAATCACATTTATCGAAGGGACAACGCTGAATGAAAATCTTAAAAAATTAAAAACCAATAAGTTACTTACAGATGATGATTCTTATAATTCAATTAATAAATTAAAAATTAGCTTAGGTATACAGGAAAAGATACTAGAGGGATTATTTTTTCCTGATACGTATTATTTTTATGATGGTACACCTGGTATCGATATTCTTAAAAAGTCTCACAAGTTGATGATGGAGAAGCTTAATGAGGCATGGAAGAATAAAACGCCCAATCTTCCATATAAAAATAAGTACGAAGCTTTAATTGTGGCATCAATGATTGAAAAAGAGCTAGGTAATAGAGATGAAGCAAGTCTTATAGCCGGAGTTTTCGTTAATCGCTTGAGAATCAATATGCCACTTCAGAGTGACCCAACAGTCATATATGGTTTGCAAGATCAGTTTGAGGGTAACCTAACAAAACAAGACCTCATGCGCGACACAATTTATAATACTTATACACGAAATGGATTACCGCCATCACCAATTTGTTTGCCAGGCTTTGACACGATCGAAGCAGCACTTAATCCAGCAGAAACTAATGCTTTTTATTTTGTCGCAAAAGGTGATAATAAAACACATCATTTTTCAATAACTTTGAAAGAACATAATAAGGCTGTGACAAAATATCAAAGATGAACAATTTAGGTAAATTTATTACACTTGAGGGAGTTGATGGTGCAGGTAAAACTACTCATATTGAATTTATAAAAAAATATCTTTCTGATTTAGATATAAATTACGTTCTGACAAGAGAACCAGGTGGGACAATATTAGGCGAAAGATTAAGAGAAATTTTACTTCATGATGAGATGAATCATGAAACGGAAACCATATTGATGTTTGCTGCAAGAAATGAACATATTGATAAAGTAATCCGTCCAAATCTCATCAAGGGCAATGTTGTGATTAGTGATCGTTTTACTGATGCTACTTATGCTTATCAAGCTGGTGGTAAAGGTGTAAAAGATGAAAAAATTGATATCTTAAAAAAATGGGTTCAAGGTAGCCTCCAACCGAACCTTACTTTTTTATTTGATCTATCTGTGGATATAAGTATCGAGAGACTAAATAAAACAAGAACACTTGATAAGTTTGAAAGAGAGGATAAGAATTTTCATGAAAATATAAGGCAAAAATATTTAATGCTTGCTAAATTAGCTCCAGAAAGATTTTGTATTTTAAATAGTGAAAAATCTATTGAAAAAATTCAAAATCAAATTAAATTAAAGCTTGATGAGGTTTTAAGGTGAGTCTTTATCCATGGCAAGAAAAAGCTTGGGAAAGTTTAAATATAGGTAATGCTAAAATGCATCACGCATACTTATTTGTTGGGTCATATGGTACGGGGTTAGAAAAACTTGCAAACACATTCGCTTCATCATTAATATGTAGTAATTTAAAAGATACTAAGCAAGCTTGCAGGAATTGCCAAGATTGCCAATGGATGCTAACAGAACATCCAGATCTAAAAATAATAAATAATCCTCAAGAAGAGAGTGATTCTGAATATATACCAATCGAAGAAATAAGAAATTTGAAGGATTTTTTAACCCTTAGTTCACACAAAAAAAACGGTAATAAAGTAATCTTGATAAATAAGGCAGAGAACCTTACAGCGGCACGAGAATTTTCTTCAAATGCTTTATTGAAAATCCTAGAGGAACCACCCGAAAATTCTTATATTATTTTAACAACTGATAACATTTCAAGTTTACTACCCACTATAGTCAGCAGGTGTGTAATAGTTTCAGCACCAAGCCCAACAAAGGAAGAGGCAAGATTTTTTTTATATGAGCAGGGCTATGAAAAACTGTCCTCACAATTGCCATTATTCAGCAATCTACCTTTGGATGTAATTGCACATCAAAGCGATAGTGAGCTGTTCACAATAATGATCAATGAATTTGAAAAAGGAAGAGATTTTGAATTAATGGCAATTGAACCTAAATGGCTAACTGCCGACTTTACTGAAACCATTAACTTACTTCAAAAGTGGCTTTATGATATCTTCTTATTTAAAATGACAACGAAATTTCATTTTTTTGAATCAAAAAAAGAGAATATAAAGAAACTTTCTGACGCCGCAGACATCACAAAATTAATAAATCTACTAAAAAGCGTGAATAATATTAAATATATATCAAATAAACCAATTAATAAGGATATTTCTTTTGATAACCTCATGGTCGAATATAGAAATGTCTTTAAATAAACTATGTACATAGATTCACACTGCCATATTAATTTTCCGGAGCTAAGCAAAAATATTGGTAATGTTTTGTCTAACATGAAGGAAAAGTCAATCACTCATGCCTTATGTGTGAGTGTCACACTAGATAACTTTGAGAGCGTTCTTAAGCTCGCAAATGAACATAAAAATATTTTTGCATCCGTTGGGGTTCATCCTGATTATGAGGATATTACTGAGCCTGATGTCAAAACTCTTTCTTCACTTGCCAAAAATGATAAGGTTGTCGCAATAGGAGAGACCGGTCTAGATTATTTTCGCCTAACAGGCGAGCTTTTATGGCAGAAGGAACGCTTTAGGACACATATTAGAGCTGCTGTTGAATCAAAATTACCACTCATTATCCATACAAGGAATGCTCGAGAAGATACGATCCAAATAATGAAAGAAGAAAATGCTTCAAGTGCAAAAGGGGTAATGCACTGCTTTACTGAAACTTATGAAATGGCAAAGCAGGCCATTGATCAGGATTTTTATATTTCCTTCTCAGGCATTATTACCTTTAAAAATGCAGAGTCATTAAGAGAAACTGTAAAAAAAATTCCATTAGATAGAATGTTAATTGAAACAGATTCTCCTTACCTTGCTCCCGTCCCAAACAGAGGAAAACTTAATGAGCCATCAAATGTCGTTTATGTTGCTGAAAAGATAGCTGAAATAAAAAATATCAGTGTTGAGGAGGTTGCTGAAACAACAACTGAGAATTTCTTTTCATTGTTTTCTAGATGTCAGGTCAGTTAACACTATTAGGGGTAGGTGCAAGCGCTGGTACCCCTGTGGTTGGTTGCGAGTGTAGTACCTGCCGATCAACCAATAAAAAAAACTATCGGACGCGATGCTCAAGCCTGCTTTCTCTTAAAAATGGAAAAAACATCCTAATTGATACAAGCCCAGATCTTCGTTTGCAATCACTTAGGGAGGGTCTTACCTCTATTGATGCAGTTCTATTTACTCATCATCATGCCGATCACTGTCATGGCATTGATGATTTAAGGGCATTTTGTCAAATTAATAAAAAGCAAATTCCACTTTATGGAAATCGATTTTCAATTGATGAATTGAATAAAAAATTTCAATATGCAATGACTGAACCTAATGGATTTTGGGAGGTTCCAATCCTTAGGCCAAATGTCATAAATGAACCAATTGAGTTATTCGGTCAAAATATTAGACCTATCCCTGTTTTTCATGGGAAATCACTCATAAATGGTTACCGTCTTGGAAATATGGCATACCTAACCGATGTTTCTAAAATACCTGATTCTTCTATTGAACAACTTCAAAATTTAGATGTCCTAGTACTTGATTGTTTGAGAAATGAACCTCATCCAACTCATCTTTCTGTTAAGGAAAGTCTAGAGATTGCTGGCGAGCTAAAAGCTAAGAAAACATTTCTAATACACATGACACACGATCTCGAGTATGATGCACTATCGAAAATATTGCCTGAATCCATTTATGTTGGTTATGATGGCTTAAAAATTAATGTTAACTAGATTGAAAGGATTTTAATTATGTTAGAAAATATGCAGCGCTTTACAGTATTTTTTGCTCTCTTTGCTTTTACTTTTTGCATTCAAGCTGAAGATAAACGTGTTTACTCAGAAAATGATTTCATAAATATTTTTAGTGGGAAACCAAAGACGCGATTTTTAAAGTATCTTGGTGAGCCAGATGATAAACAGATTGCGATTAAGCCAAAAGATGCAAGCAAAGTAATTTCAAGACCGACTGATAATAAGAACAAAAAGAAAGACAAGATGGAGATGTGGTACTACAGTGGTGTTGTAGAATACTCTCCAGGCAAGACTTATTTAAAAACAGAAATTACCTTCATTAATGACCGCTGCCGAAGCATTAGTTTTTTTAATCAATAAAATTTAATGACCAAAAAAAACCACCGATAGGTGGTTTTTTTATATCTAAATAAAATTTAGCCTAATTTTGAAGCTAGCATTTCTGAAAGCTTCGCCATAATTGCACCACCAATAAATGAAATTGCCATTAATATAAATGGATGACCCATACCAATTTCAAGAACGCTTCCACCATCTGATGCCAGAGCAGCTTCAAGTGCAATTAGCTCTGTTAGAAGCCAACCAAAAGTGGCAGCATAACCAAATACGTTTGCCGGTATGTTATTTAGTTTCGGAACAGCTGTAAGGATATAAACAGTAATACCTACAGCAACTGGTGCAGCAAATTGACCTAAGTAATCATCGATCAATGCTAAAATAAAAACAGCGACAATGGCCATAAATGAACCAAAGATCGTTGCCATAATAGTTTTACCAAGTGCATCTTTACCAACAGTAAAATAAGCACCCCAAGCGATAAAGCCTGCCCAAACTAATGCCAAACCATTTAATGGGCCTGCCAATACTAACCAAGTCCACAGAACAGCAACTAAAGCAATACTAACTCCTAGTGCATTTTTCATATTAAATTCCTCCTGTTGAATTTAAAAGTAAAATTTACTTAATCATAAATTTATTTAAAAGCTAATAAATTAAAATCAATTATAAAAATTTATTTGTAAATTTAAATAACTATTCTAGATACTACACATCGAATTGAGGTTGTCAAATTCGATACTTAATCTATACCCTTGGATAAGAAATATTTAACTAAAAATAATAGTAAAAAATTTGATAATCACCTATTAATTTTGTATTGTATTAAATAAAATAAAATAAACTAAACGAAACGAAAATTATTAATAAAAGAGGTTTTTTAATGGATGATTCGACAAATAAGGGAATTCAAACATTTCATGGTGGCTGTCCTCACGACTGTCCAGATACATGCTCAATGGTTTACGAAGTCGAAGATGGAAAGTTAAAAGGGGTGAGTGGGAACAAAGATCACCCAATGACTCGTGGTGGCTTGTGCGTTAAATTAAAAGATTATGAAAAGCGACATTATCATCCAGACAGATTGCTGTATCCAATGAAGCGAGTAGGGCCTAAGGGTGAGAAAAAATTTGAAAGAATTTCATGGGATGAGGCATTAACTACAATTGTAGATAAGTGGCAAAAGATTATTGAAGAAGATGGCCCACAAGCAATTATGCCTAATAGTTATCTAGGCAACCAAGGCCTTGTTCATGGCTTAAATGGTGGTGATGCTTTCTTTGCTCGTTTAGGCGCAACTGTAACTGAGAGGACATTTTGTGGAGAAGGTTCAGCGACAGCTTGGTTGCTAACTCTTGGCCCAACAGCAGGTGTAGACCCAGAAAGTTTTATCCATTCAAAATACATTATTATTTGGGCATGTAATTCCGTCAGTACTAATCTTCATCATTGGCACATCATAAGAGAAGCTCAGAAGAAAGGGGCTAAAGTGGTGGTTATTGATTCATATGCCTCAAGAACAGCTAAAGAGGCAGACTGGCATATTTGCCCTAAGCCGGGTACAGATGGTGCATTAGCTATGGCCATGATGAACGTAATTATTGGTGAAGGTTTGGTAGATCATGATTATGTTGATAACTACACAGTGGGTTTCTCTGAGTTAGCAGAAAAAGCTAAGGAAAGAACACCAGAATGGGCAGCAGAAATTACAGGAATATCTGCCGATGATATCCGTAAATTTGCTAGAGAATATGCTAAATCTCAACCTTCAGCGATTAGAATTGGTGTAGCTTTAGAGAAAAGCTGGGGAGGTAGTCAAGCAATTAGAGCGGTTGCATCACTACCTGCATTAACTGGAGCTTGGCGTCATGTAGGAGGCGGAATCCTCCAGTTTCCTGTTTGGGAACATCCCTATAAATTCGATGTCATCTGTAGACCTGATTTGATTCCAGAAGGAACACAGGTTGTTAATAACCTTCAATTAGGCCGAGTATTAACGGGTGAGCAAAAACTTAAGACACCCATAAAGTCGATGATGTGTTGGAATACGAATCCAGTAACGCAATCTACTGAAACTGACAAGATAATAGAAGGTTTAAGTCGTGAAGATTTATTTCTAGTATCTGCTGATCATTTTATTTCAGATACGGCTGCTTATGCAGATATTTTGCTTCCAGCATCAATGGGTGCTGAAATGGAAGACATGATTTTATCTTGGGGACATTTATACCTGACATACAATGCAAAATGTGTTGAGTCACCGGGCGAAGCGATTTCTAATAATGAAATATTTAGAAGGTTGGCAAAACGTCTTGGTTTTGAAGAGGATAATTTTAAATGGAACGATACGGAGTGCTTAGAAAATTATGTTGATTGGGATTCACCAGCATGTGAAGGAATTGATTTAGACTATATGAAAAAGCATGGCTATGCACGACTGACTGTTGGCACAAAAGATAACCGTGCACCTCATAAGGAAGGTAATTTCCCAACCCCATCAGGGAAATGTGAGTTTAGGTTAGTGGGAGCTAAGAATTTTGTAGCCGGCCCGTTTAGGCAGATGTATGAGGGCTTCCAGCCTGGACAAGATATTCCTGAGCTGCCTGATTATGTTGCCTCCAAGGAAACAGCGACCGGTAGCCCAGAATTATTCAAAAAATACCCATTAAATATTTTGGCACCAAAGAGCCATGGTTTTATTAATTCCTGCTATGCAAATATTGATAATAAACTTAAAGGGCAAGGGGAACAGTTTGTACTCATCAATCAAGTAGATGCTATGGACCGAGGTATTCAAGAGGGCGAAATGATAAGAGTATTTAACGATCGAGGATCTTTTGATGCATTAGCCAAGATAACTCCAGATGTAGGTAAAGGTGTTGTGGTAGCAACATTAGGGTATTGGAGACAGCTTAACAATGGAACTGTTAACTCAGTAAGCTCAAGTGCTTTTGGTGATATGGGTAATGCTCAAACCTCCCATGATTGCTTGGTTGAAGCAAGGGCAATATAAATAGACTCTAAGATAAGTACTTCCAATCAATTAGAGTTAATTAATAGCTCTTTCGAAAAGTATGCAAATAAAACGTTACCGTTAAAGGGCTCAGTCAATTTGATTGAGTCTTTTAACGAATGTTCTTTTCCAATAGCAAGTCATGACTTAAATGGTTTTTTCAATTATTTAAATAAAGCAGCGTTATTACTTTTTAAAGTGACCTTAGATCAAGCGATAGGTCAACCAACGACAATGACAGCTCCAGAATCTGAACAAAAAGAAAGAAATCAGCTATTAAATCAAGTAAACTCTCATGGCTTTATAGAGAACTATAAGGGCATTCGCGTAGCATCAGATGGTGCTTTATTTCAGATTGAAGATGCCACCATTTGGAATATCGTTGATAAAGAATCAATTAAAATAGGACAAGCTGTCATCATATATAGATCAAGAATATTATGAAAAAAAATTCTCCCGCTAAAGTTTTGTTCGCAAGCTTGGCAGGGACCACTATTGAATTCTTTGATTTTTACATTTATGCAAATGCCGCTGTTTTAGTATTTCCCTCACTTTTTTTTGCTGCATCAACTCAGTCAACAGAAATGCTCCAATCACTTGCCACCTTTGCTGTTGCCTTCTTTGCGAGACCATTAGGCTCTGCATTCTTTGGTCACTTTGGTGATCGTATTGGTAGAAAAACAACCCTAGTAGCTGCATTACTCACCATGGGCGTTTCAACCGTTGCGATTGGCTTACTCCCAACATATCAATCCATTGGTATTTTTGCCCCGATTCTTTTAGTTATTTGTCGTTTTGGTCAAGGCTTTGGTCTGGGAGGAGAGTGGGGTGGTGCCGTTTTACTAGCTGTTGAGAACGCTCCTCCTGAGAAAAAAGCTTGGTATGGTATGTTCCCTCAGCTTGGTGCTCCAATTGGGCTGATCCTCTCTGGGGGTATTTTTCTATACTTATCGAGCACAATGACGGAAACTGAATTCTTTGATTATGGCTGGAGAATACCTTTTCTCTTGAGCTCTGTTCTAATTTTAATTGGTCTATATGTAAGGTTAACAATTCTCGAAACACCAGAATTTATAGAGAACCAAAGAAATAAAAAAACTATAGCTGTTCCATTTGTTGAGGTGTTTAAGAATTATAGGACACCCATGATTCTAGGAACATTTATCGCATTAGCAACGTTCGTACTTTTTTACTTAATGACTGTTTATATTGCGAGTTGGGCGATTACAGATCTAAATATTAATCGTGAATATTTTTTAGGCAATCAAATTGAATCAGTTCTTCTCTTTGCTTTATTTATCCCTATTTCAGCAGTTCTTGCTGACCGCTATGGAAGAAAGTTAATTTTAATTATGGCATCACTGGGCATTATTTTATTCGGAATGG
>ERZ1049444.2400-NODE-2400-length-12386-cov-3.851431_pt1 | contig 12386 bp, 12 predicted proteins | sample MGYA00383101_ERZ1049444 | MGnify/ENA primary metagenome ERZ1049444 (study PRJEB29581, sample SAMEA5548371) | metagenome | biome: marine; feature: coastal; material: water | depth 50 m | study: Short-term variability in the microbial, nano- and picoplankton...
ATAAATCATTTAAAAGGCAAGCAGAGCAACATGCAGAAAAATTTAATTTAGAAACTGTTGTTAATCAGTATGAATCTATTTATGTAAATGCTATAGAAACAGTTTAAAATTGACTAACCTATTATTTTGGGTTATAGATTTTTTTAGCGTTTTTGTAAACGCTATCCTTATTTAAAGTCATTTTCTTTGTTTTAAAATTAGAATACATTTCCATCTGGTCATCGTAATGTTTTGAATCAGGATGGTCTGAACTTCCATATGAAATAACTGACTCAATTTCGGGACCCTTATCTGTAAATCGAATTAGTTCTATATAAGACTCCCCGCTTACTACTTTTACTTTTCCATCTTTATAGGGTCTAGAAGACATTGCGGTAATAACATCGGGAAGACCAAAAATCGGAAGTTCTTTACTTCCTCGGACTAGCTTTTGGTAGTCACCCAATTTCACCTCTGTAGTATTGAAATATTTTAATAAATACTTTTTAGTATTTCTTAATGCCTGAATTATATAAGAGGCAGGGAAAATTTTTGGCTCAGGTATTTTACTGTAAAATGGACGCAATTGATCATAAAGTACAGCAAACGTTCCTGCTCCAAGAGAATTTTTATTTGCTTTTCGATCCCAAGCTTGTAACCTTTCAATTAACATCTCAATATCTGGATATTTCTTTGAATCCAGAAGCTCTAGATAATGTATGTCCATCCAATTAAAAGTGTAGGGTCTTGGATATTGGCGATCGTATTTAATAAGCTTAAAATCATCATAATCAAGCTTTTCATACTCATCTATGAGTTGTTTTAAACGTGTAGATCTATTGTTGTCATATGTTTCAAAACCCATATTTGAATCAAAATTTGTAGGGTCAGGGTTATCCTCCTCAGCAGAGGATTTAAAAGGAGTATGATTTGCATTATAGAAATAGCCAGATTTAGGTTGAACTACCTGTGGAAGTTCTTCAATTTCATAACTTTCTGTCCATAATGTCTTTCTTGTATTACCTGGCACAACATTTGCCCAGTCATAATTTTTAGCTCTTTTTGGTATAAGGCCATTAGATATATAGAAAATCGTGTCATTTTTATCAGCATATCCAATATTATAACCAGGAACTGCTTTCATTTTAAGTGTTGAATAAAACTCTGAAAAATTTTTAGACTTCCCCATTTTCCACCATTGTTCAAGTGCTCTTATTTCATTTAAAGATGGGGTTCTTAATGAATAATATCCAGATTTATTTTTTAAAGTTGGACCATAAATACTTTTAAAATATCGCTTATTAACTTTAAATGGAATTCCTAAAATTTTTACGCTTACTTCAGCCTTATGTTTTTCCAAATCATAATATTTTCCATCAACTAGATATTTGTATCTTTTTTTAGGATGCATTTCTAGAGCATAAACATCAGTTTTATCAGGTCTATTAACTGTATGGCACCAACCTAAATTTTCATTTACTCCAATTAAAACGTTTGGGCTTCCAGCAAATAGACCTCCTAATATGTTGGTGCCCTCATCACTTTGTAAGTGGACTTCATACCATGAGACTGGTCCGTCAAGTGGTTGATGAGTATTGATTGCTAAATAGGTGTTTTTATCTTTAGTTTTAATACTATTAAACCCAAATGTGTTTGACCCTTTTTCTTGTTTAGAATATAGGTCAATGGATTGATCAATAATTTTATAGTTTAAATCATTTTTAATTATTTTTTTAGCCCAATAGTCACCTTCAGATGATATAAAGAGTTGTAAATGGGCATATTTGAGCATTTTTTTTGGGGTCACAGGAAATAAGTCTGGATGTAGAACTTCTTTAGGATGTTTTTTTGCAAAACTATTTATTCCTTGTGAATAGGCTTCTAGGATTTTTTTATATTCAGGACTAATTTTATTTTCATAATCTTTTTCAACTATTTCATCAGAACCAATGAATTGAGTTAAAAAATCTGCTCCTGAACCTTTTAATCCAATATGTTTTGAAAGTATTGCATTTCCAGCTAAATAGGATTGTTGAATAGTTTTAAAATCATCTTCGGAGTGGGCCCAAGCCAAACCATATGCAAGTTCAGCATCTGTTTTTGCGAAAATATGCGGCACACCATATTCATCTCTAGCAATAGTAATATTTTCAGGGTTGATTTGAGATAAAACATAAGACGTCACAAAGAAAAACAATGAAACAAATATTAAGAAATGGATTTTTTTAAAATTCATAAAATAAAGGATATTTAGAGGCAAATATACTTTCATTTTTGTTAACATTTAATATGTGTATTCTAATGTCAATTTTTTAAATTGCTTAAAATTTATATGAAATGAAAAACAATAGAGACGTAATTAAAGTCAGAAGACATGATGCCATATGTGGAATTTTATATTTGACAAGTGCATTTTTAGCAATTAATTTTTCAATAGAATGGATATATATTGCTGTTGGAGTTGGAGTACTTCAATTAGTTAGTCCAGTTACTAAGTTTTGTCCAGTATATTTTGTGCTAAATAAATTGATGCCTGACACTGAACCTATTCAAAATGGAAAATAGTTTTCTAAAACTTCTTCTCACTATATTTCCATTTTTAGTGTACCCACAATACGAAACACAAGAGTTTGAATAATTATTGATTCTGGCGGAAGAGGTGTAGCAGATATAATTATCGTAGGTGTTTCTGAGGTAAATTTCTCATTTATATTTCCACTATTGTGTTTTTTGTATATTGCTTGGTATGGTTTAAGAGTCCGATAATTACTTAGTAAGAATTATCTCTTTTTTTAATCTTTTTTTAAATTTGATTTATAGATATTAAGTTTATATAAATAATTTATAACTTATATAAAATTCAATAACCTTTATAAATAATGAAAGATGAATAAATATTTGATAAAAAGAGAAATGCCTGGTATATCAGGAGCTCCTGCTAATGATTTAGATGCAGCGGGAAAGAATTCAGAATCTGTTTTGGCTGCAATGAGATCGGAAGGAAAAAATATAAATCAAGTTGAAAGTTACGTCGCTGGAGATTGTATTTTTTGTGTTTATCAGTCAAGTTCTAAGGATTTAATAATGGAGCATAGTGAAAGATCAGGAGTTCCTGCTACAGAAATAACTGAAATTTCAAGTGTAATTAACCATGATACTTCTGAAAAGTAATTTTTTTAATCATGTTTAGTTTTTACTTTATTTAAATTCATTAGCATCAGTTAGTTATCTTTTTTTTTGATAAATAAGTATACAATTAGTGGTGGTATAAATATGAATAAAAATATTCCAAAATAAACATACGATATATAACAAATCATAATAGCAAATATTAGTGAAATTACATATGTATTTTTTTTATTCATCATCTAAAAAAATAATTATTAATTTAAAGAAATTAAATTAATGAACGAGGCTAAATTGCGATTAATAGAGGCTGAAAAAAAAGCTTCCCTTTTATTTGATCAGATTAGTAATAGAGGTCTAATATGTCCAGGTAAGTCAGAAAACGAGCTTAATGATGACATTTTCAACCTTGCTTATGATATGTATGGAATAAAAAAATACTGGCATAAAAGAATTGTCAGAGCTGGAAAAAACACTTTAAAGCCATACAAGGAGAATCCTGAGAATTTAATAATACAAGAAGATGATATTTTATTTATTGATTTTGGCCCCATATTTGACGAATGGGAAGCCGACTATGGTAGAACCTATGTTTTAGGAGAGGATAAATTAAAAATTAAGCTAATGAATGACATTTCAAGAGCATGGAGGGATTGTAAGAATTTTTTTATCTCACAAAAGTGTATTACTGGTGCTGAACTTTATGATTTTGCGGTTAAAACTGCCAAAAGTTATGATTGGGAGTTTGGAGGAGAAATTGCTGGCCATTTAATTGGACACTTTCCTCATGAAAAACTAGAAAAAGAAGATAAAACCAATTATGTTCACCCAAAAAATAATATTGATATGTATGCCCCAGATAAAAATGGAAATAAAAGAGATTGGATATTAGAAATACATTTCATTAACAAAGAAAAAGAAATTGGAGGTTTTTTTGAACAACTTCTAACTTGTTAAAACTATTTTTAAATGATTCAATCTTATAAAAAAAAATATAATATAGAAGACCATTATGATGTGATAATGATTGGTTCGGGAATTGGGTGTTTATCTGCTGCAGCAATTTTATCAAAAGAAGGTAAGAAGGTTCTAGTCTTAGAAAGACATTATACTGCTGGGGGATTTACTCATGTTTTTAAAAGAAGAGGTTATGAATGGGATGTAGGTATTCATTATATAGGCGAAGTTCAAAGGAAGAATAGCGCGATTAGATTGCTTTTTGACTATATCACTAATTCAAACCTTAAATGGGCAGATATGGGTCCTGTTTATGACAGGATAATTATTGGTAAAAAAAAGTATGATTTTGTAAAAGGAGTCAAGAACTTTAAAAATAAATTAGTTGAATATTTTCCAGATGAAGAATCTTCAATTAAAAATTATATAAATCTTATTTTTTCTTCAAACAAAGCTACAAGTAAGTTTTATATGAGCAAGGTTCTTCCGAATTTCATTGATATGATTGTAGGTCGTTTTATGAGAAAAGATTATTTAAAATATTCTAATCAAACAACTTATGAGGTTTTATCAAAAATTACTAAAAATGATGAGCTTTTAAAAGTTCTTACTGCTCAATATGGAGATTATGGTCTTCCGCCTAAGCAAAGTAGTTTTGCAATGCATGCTTCAGTTGTTAAGCACTATTTTGATGGAGGTAGTTTTCCAGTTGGGGGGTCTTCAAGAATTTTAGACACAATAGATCCAGTCATAGAAAACTCTTCTGGAACAATTTTAGTTAACGCAGAAGTTGAAGAGGTTATTGTTAAAAATAATACTGCTACTGGCGTGATAATGAATGATGGTAAAGAGTTTTATGCCAAAACAATAATTAGTGGTACCGGGGTTTTTAATACATATGAAAAATTGATTCCTGAAAAGGTTAATCAACAACACAAACTTGATTCAAAGTTAAATAAAATTAAGCCTTCTGTTTCTCATGGGTGTTTATATATTGGTCTAAATGGATCTCCAGAAGATTTAAATCTACCCAAAAACAACCTTTGGGTATATCCAGATAAAGGAAGTCATGATCAATGTGTGGACGACTATTTAAATGATATTGATGCACCATTTCCATTGGTTTATATTTCTTTTCCATCATCTAAGGATCCTTCATGGAATAAAAGATACCCAGGAAAAAGTACTATTGATGTGATTACTCTTTTACCTTACAAGGTTTTTTCTCAATGGGAGGGTACAAGATGGATGAATAGGGGGGGTGAATACAATAATTTAAAAGAAAAAATAGCTCAAAGACTTTTAGATTGTTTATTTCTTCAGCTTCCAAATCTTAAAGATAAAGTAGATCATTATGAGCTTTCAAGTCCTCTAACTACTCAAAACTTCGTTAATTATAAAAAGGGTGAGCTTTATGGAATTGATCATGATCCCGGTCGTTTTAAAAATTTACTTTTCAATTTTAAAAGTTTTAATCAAACTTTTTTAAAGCCTAAAACACAAATAAAGAATTTTTTTCTTACTGGTCAAGATATTGTTACTGCTGGAGTAGGAGGCGCTTTATTTTCAGGTTTATTAACTGCTAGTGCTGTGACTGGAAAAAACATAATAAATAGAATTAAAAGAAGCTCTAAGTCATAATCTATGTGATGAGTTTATAAACTACTTGTGTTAATCTGTGTAGTCATTTATACAATTAGAAAGTAAAAACCCTCCAAATGGAGGGTTTAAAAAATTAATTTTTAAAAGAACCAAATACTATAAATCGTTATTTGATTTTTATTAATTTCTTTTGTTGAGGTTGAGCTTCCTTAGTTTTAGGTAATTTAATCTCTAGCACACCATTAATATAAGAAGCGCTAATTTTTGATAATTCTACACTTTCAGGAATTTTAAAATTTCTTTTAAATGAGCTGTAATTAAATTCCTGCCTTGTAAAGTCATTGTTTTCATTACCATCATCTTGAATAACCTGTATTAACAAAACTTTATTTTCGAAGCTTATTTCAAAATCAGCTTTATTTAGTCCAGGTGCTGCAATTTGTAGAGAAAAGTATTTGTTATTTTCTTTTACATTGACAGCCGGTGATGAATTAGAGTAATCAGGAACAGTTACGTTCCAATTTGTGTTCAAAAATTCATCCATCAAGGATGGAAACCATGTATTTTGTTTTCTAATTAAATTCATAATATTTATATTTTAGTTAAACATTTGTTCAATTACCATTATTCAAAATCAATGCCTTAACAATTTAATGACAAAATGGCAGTAAAAATACACAAACACATGACTAAATGTCATTAATTGGTAAAATAAGTCAGTTTTATATAATTAGAGATATTATAATGGCTAATATTATACTTAGGATTTTTTTGATATTAAATCTGTGACCTTCACTACTTTCAAAAAGGATTGTTGTTCCAATGTGCAATAACATTCCTACCACAAGAGCAGTCAGCTGGAATAATATATTTTCTATAATGGTAAAACTATTAGAAATAATTGCTCCTATTGGAGTCGCTAAAGAGAAAACTCCTAAGTAAAATAAAATATAAGTATATGAATCTCCTTTCTTATAAAAGATGAAATAAACTACCATTGCTACTGGAATCTTATGAATAAATAATCCCCAACTTAATATTTCAAATTTATTTATTGGTATTCCTTCTAATAATGCGTGAAAGCATAAACTTGCTAAAATTATAAATGATTTTGCATGATTTGCTTTACTATGTGAATGCCCATGTTCTGTGCCCTTTGAAAAGAATTCTAAAATAATTTGTAATAAAATACCAATCATTATCCAAGGACCTGGAGAAAAGGACTCTTTAATATATAGTACAGGTAAAATATCGGAAACAATCAAACTTATTAGAAATGCTCCACTAAATGCTAATAATAGTTTTAGATCTTTTTGTTTAAAATTATAGGCTATTATAAAGCCAATCAAGCAACCAATAAATGGTAATAAAATATTAATAATTTTCATTTAGAATAAAAATTCATGTTCAGCAAAATTAAAGTATTTTTGATCTGTACATGTTTTATGGATAATAATTTTCAAATAGTTGCTAAGACCTTTTATGGGATGGAAGAAGTTTTAGCTAAAGAGCTTCTGGAACTTGGCGCTCAAAAGATTGATATAGGCAATAGAATAGTAACCTTTAAGGGAGATAAAGGCTTTATTTATAAAGCAAATTTATGTTTACATTCGGCGCTTAAAATATTAAAACCTATTCATAATTTTAAAGCTAATTCTAATGAAGATCTATACAATGAGTTGTATAAGTTTGATTGGAGTATTTACATGAATGAATCTAATACTTTTGTTTTTGACTCAGTTCTTTCAGGAAATATTTTCACACATTCATTATTTGTATCTCAAAAAGCTAAAGATGCTTTAGTTGATAAATTTAGAGATGAAAATAAAAACCGTCCAAATGTAGATTTAAAACACCCAGATTTTCGATTTCATCTACATATCAACAATAATGCTTGCAATCTATTGCTTGATTCATCAGGTGAATCTTTACATAAAAGAGGATATAGAATATCAACAAATATTGCTCCAATAAATGAAGTTTTAGCTGCTGGAATAATTAAATTGTCAGGTTGGGATAAGACTAATGATTTTTTAGACCCAATGTGCGGTAGTGGTACTATTTTAATAGAAGCTGCGATGATGGCTTGTAATATACCTGCTAATATTAATAGAGATGAATTTGCGTTCGAGAAATGGCCAGATTGGGATCTTAATTTATTTGAGTTAATTCAAGATTCTCAATTAAAGAAAGTTAAGGAGACCAATATTCAAATATTGGGTTATGATAAATCCCCATCGGCTGTTATAAAAGCTAATCAGAATATAAATCAGGCTAGTTTAAGTAATTTAATTTCTGTTAAACAAAATAATTTTTTTGAATCAACTAAATCTTCAAATGAAAAATTGCAAATAGTAACAAATCCACCATATGGAAAGCGATTAAATGGAGATATAGAAAAATTATATAAAAATATTGGAGACACATTGAAGACTAATTATCCCAATACTGATGCATGGTTTATAACATCAAATTTGAATGCAATGAAATTTGTGGGTTTAAGACCTAGTAGGAAAATAAAATTATTTAATGGAAAATTAGAATCACGATTATTATACTATCCTATTTATCCAGGAACCAAAAAAATCACAAATTAAATAATAATTTAAAATAATCTATTTAGATTTTCTGAACCTAAAAGGTATAGAGTATGTTATTGTATAATTGAAAGATGAGCCAAAAATATTCTCATCTGTAACTCGATTAAATCCTGGAATGAATAAAACACCAAAATTTTCAGAAGAAGAACTACCCAATAATCTGTTTAACCTGAGACTAAACCCCATATAAGTATTTTTTAAAACTTGAACTTTCATTCCTACTAAGAACTCTATCCATTGTGCATTTAACTCACTTAATTTTCCTGTAGAGTATCCATCTTGAACTAGGTCTTCACCAAAAAGTTGTTCAGATCTATATAACACATAATTATTAATATTATGATTATATAGGCTATTGGCAAACCTAATACCCAAGAAGACCTGATTATTCATTCCGGTCCAGTTTTTATACATATTGAAATCAACACCAAATTTTAAATAACTTCCAGATGTTGTAAAATTTATAAGTTCAGATTGTTGAGTTCTTTCAAGAGTTCCAATTTCAGAACTTAGATAAAGATTTTCATTTATTCTAAGGTCTCCAACAATTTCAAACCCTTTAAAAGTGTTATCAAATTGAGACATAGTAGGTTGAAAAAGATCAATTCCAAAACGAAGTGTTAGTGGAGCTTTAATTTTATCTTTAACTAAACTATCGTTTCTAGATTGGGCAGATAGTGATTGTAAATTAGCAATAAAAATAAAACTAATGATATAATGCCAGATGCATGCTGTCTTCATTTAATATTGAATCTTTTATAATCTTATATGATTTAATCCATGAATTTTCAGTACTTATTCCTTCAATTGGATTTTCGTTAAAAATAAACTGGCCTTTAAAACCACAAGCTCTATTTAAATAAACATCAAACCGATCATGGTTTATTTTTAATGTGTCTATATTTTCATCTTCACCACCCCAATTATAAAAAAACTTTAGTTGAGTGAAGTTTTGAGAACCTCTAAGTGGTATTGAAACTGAATCAGTTCCTATTAAATATCTTCTTATGTAATCTTGGTAATCGTCATCTAACTGATTTATCACAAAAAAAGGAACTGTTTTCGGTTCATTAACATTATTAGCATCAAAAAAGCGAATTATTAAGTTCGGCGTAGCTGATGTGCCTTCTTTACAAATATCATCTCTTTCGCATTTACTTAGGGAAGTAAAACAGAAAAATATAAATATTGAAATTAGTGTTGTCTGTCTTTTCATTATTTTTCTAAAAGTACAACATTTTCTACATGATGAGTTTGAGGAAACATGTCAACTGCTCGTGATCTTGTTATTTTATATTTACTTTTAAGTATTGCTAAATCTCTTGCTTGAGTTGCACTGTTACAGCTTATATAAACAATTTTGTTTGGGAATAATTTTAAAATTTGATCAATTACTTTTTTATGCATACCATCTCTGGGAGGATCAGTAATGATCACATCAGCTTTGCCGTTATTTTTAATAAAATCATTATTAAAAACCTTTTTTATATCTCCAACCACAAATTTTGCATTATTTATATTATTAACTTGAGCATTATGCCTTGCAGCTTCAATTGCTTCCGGAACAGACTCTATTCCGATTACTTTATAACATTTTTTTGAAATAAATTGCGCAATTGTTCCTGTTCCTGTATACAAATCATAAATAATTTCTGACCCTTCTAATTTTGCAAAGTCAAGGGCTATTTTATATAATTCATTTGCTTGCTGGCTATTTGTTTGATAAAATGATTTTGGAGTAATTTTAAAACTTAAATCTTCCATAACCTCAGTTATATGACTTTTTCCAGAGTAGCAAACTATTTCTTGATCATAAATTGTGTCATTATCCTTTTTATTAATACAATAGTTTAGAGAAGTTATGTTTGGAAATTCAGATTTTAAATAATCAAGTAAACTATTTATACTTTTAAAATCACTTTCAAAAAATTGAATTAACACCATTAAATCACCAATTGAACTTATTCTTATCATTAGAGTTCTAAGTAGACCACTCTTAGAGTGATGATCATAAAAAGAAAGATTATTTTTTATAGAGTAGTCTCTTATTGAATTTCTAATTTTATTAGAAGGCTCTTCTTGTAAATGACATTTCTTAATATCAATAATTTTATCCCACATTCCAGGTTTATGAAACCCAAGACCATTTTTTTCCAGATCTTTTCCCTTAGTATGTATTTCTTCATTTGTCAGCCATCTTCTATTAGAAAAAGAAAACTCCATCTTATTTCTATAGAAGTACTGTTTCGATGAGCCAAGTATAGTTTCAGGATTAATTAATTCAATTTTACCTATTCTTTTAATATTTTCAAAAACTTCTCTTTGTTTATAAATTAATTGAGTTGAATATTTCATATTCTGCCATTTACAACCGCCGCAAATTCCAAAATGATTACATTTTGGGTCTACCCTATGATCAGATGAAGATATTATTTTGTCTATTCTTCCTTCATAGTAACCCTTTCTCTTTTTATACACATGCACATTTACAATATCTCCAGGAACACCATTATCAATAAAGATTACTTCACCTTCTTTTGTTTTACCAACAGATTTACCTTTACTCGATGTATCTATAATTTTTATATTTTCAACAGTCAACTTACTTATTCTTCTCATTCTACAAAATTAAAATTGTTTGTGTTAATCTTTATTATCCATTACATTATTTTAATAAGGTGTAAGCATGAATAGTTTTAGTGTTAAAATTTTTATATATATTTACAACAATAATAGATCCTAATGTTATAAAACCAACAATTATGCGATTTATTTCTGAGATAAATTAAATATTTTTGTAAAAAAAAATGAAACTATCAATAGCAGCCAATTATCACCTTGAATTAGAGAAAGGATTTGGAGCACACGATTATAATCCACTTCCTGCTGTATTATCTAAAGGTCGTGGTGTTTTTCTTTGGGATGTTGATGGTAAAAGATATTATGATTTTTTGTCTGCTTATTCTGCTGTAAATCAAGGTCATTGTCATCCACAAATTATAAAAGCATTAATTACTCAAGCTCAAGATTTAACTTTGACTTCAAGAGCATTTCACAATGATAAACTTGGAGAATACATGGAGTTTGCAACGGAGTATTTTGGTTTTGAAAGATTGTTGCCTATGAATACCGGTGCTGAGGGAGTTGAAACGGCAATTAAAATTACTCGCAAGTGGGGACATACAATTAAAGGAATCCCTGAAAATATGGCTCAAATAATTGTTTGTGAAAATAATTTTCATGGAAGAACCACTACCATAATTTCTTTTTCTTCTGATCCTGCGTCAAAGGACTATTTTGGTCCTCACACTCCAGGTTTTATTAACATTCCATACAATGATTTAAATGCTTTAGAAAATGCAATTAAATTATGTAATAATGTCGTGGGCTTTTTAGTCGAACCAATTCAAGGTGAAGCAGGAGTTTCTGTTCCGGATGAGAATTATTTATCTGAAGCTAAAAAAATATGTCAAAAAAATAATATTTTATTTATCGCAGATGAAATTCAAACGGGTATTGGAAGGACTGGTTCTTTGCTAGCTGTATGTGGAAATTGTTCATGTGAGAATAAATGTGATAGACAAAAAGAAACATATACTAGACCAGACTTATTAATTTTAGGAAAAGCATTGAGTGGAGGCACTTACCCAGTCTCTGCTGTATTATGTGATAGTCATATAATGGATGTAATTCAACCAGGTCAACATGGTAGTACATTTGGTGGAAATCCACTTGGCTCTTCAATAGCAAAAAAAGCCTTAGAAGTAGTTAGAGATGAAAAATTGATACAAAATGCTCGAGAACTTGGATACTTTTTTCGTGAAGAGATGAATAAGTACGTTAAGAAAAGTACAATTGTGAAACTAGTAAGAGGGAAAGGATTACTTAATGCTATTGTAATTAACGATAGTACAGAAAGCAGAACTGCATGGAATATATGTTTGAAGCTCAGAGATAATGGATTACTTGCAAAACCTACTCACGGTAATATAATAAGATTCGCCCCTCCTTTAGTAATGACAAAACCTCAATTAACTGAATGTATTTCTATCATTATAAAAACATTGCAAGATTTTGAATCTTAACTATCTTAGCAAAAATTAGTTTTTATGAAAGTCTATT
>ERZ1049444.2402-NODE-2402-length-12382-cov-120.898597_pt1 | contig 12382 bp, 12 predicted proteins | sample MGYA00383101_ERZ1049444 | MGnify/ENA primary metagenome ERZ1049444 (study PRJEB29581, sample SAMEA5548371) | metagenome | biome: marine; feature: coastal; material: water | depth 50 m | study: Short-term variability in the microbial, nano- and picoplankton...
CTGAACAACCTATGATGCCAAGATTATTTGATAAGCGAGTAGGTTATTTTACTGTTAGTAATGTTGATTATAATTCAGAAGCTTTAAAAGCAGATGCTAAAAGTTACATAAGAAGATGGAGACTGGAACCCAAGGACTTACAGGCTTATAACCGAGGAGAATTGGTAGAACCCCTAAAGCCCATTGTCTATTATTTAGATCCTGCTACACCAAAAAAATTAAGAAAATATATTAAACAAGGAGTAGATGATTGGCAAAAAGTTTTTGAAACTGCAGGTTTTAAAAATGCAATTATGGCTAAATATCCACCAACTAAAGAAGAAGATCCTGAATTTAGTATGGAAGATGTTCGGTATTCATCAATTAGGTATGTAGCAAGTACAACTAGGAATGCTGTTGGCCCTAGTGTATCTGATCCAAGATCTGGAGAAATAATTGAAAGTGATATTGTATGGTACCACAATCATCTTCGTTCGTATAGAAACAGGTATTTACTTGAAACTGGAGCAGCAAATCCTTTAGCAAGAACCTTAGATACACCCCAAGAAGAAATTGGAGAAATGATGCGTATGGTAATTTCGCATGAGATAGGCCATGCACTGGGTTTACCACATAACATGGCAGCAAGTTATGCATATCCTGTAGATTCCTTACGATCTGGGGAGTTTACTCAAAAAAATGGAATAGCTGCTACCATCATGGATTATGCTAGATATAATTATGTAGCGCAACCTGGTGATAAAAATATAAGATTTATACGTCAATTAGGCCCCTACGACCACTATTCGATCAATTGGGGGTATCGAGTGCTTCCAAATATTAAAAAACCCGCAGATGAAACTAAAACTTTAGACAAATGGATTTCTGATAAAGGAAACGATCCTATTTATAAATTTGGAATTCAAAGAAGAGGAGGTTTCGATCCTGAATCTCAAACAGAAGGCATAGGAAATAATCAAGTAAAAGCAAGTACTTATGGGGTTAAAAACTTAAAAATTGTTGCAAAAAACCTTCAAAATTGGACTTCTGACCAAACTAATAATTATGATGATTTATCAGAATTACATAGAGAATTGTTAGGGGTATTTAGTAGATACTCTGGTCATGTAACTGGTATTATTGGTGGTGTTACAGAAAATAATAAAAAACCAGAACAAGATGGTTATATCTACACAAATTCATCTAAAACATCACAGAAAGAAGCTATGAAATGGCTTCAAAACAATGTTTTTAATAACGTAGAATGGTTGATCCCAAATGAAATCATTAAAAATATTAATTCATCTGGTCATACAGGAAGTATTTTAAAGTTACAAAACAGGCAACTTTTTAGTCTTTTAAGCACTCAAAGATTACAAAGAATGATGGACGCAGAAGTAACACAAGAAGATCTGTATAGTACATTAGACATGTTCAGAGATTTAAGGAATGGACTATTTTCAGAAATAAAAACAAATAAAAATGTAACAATTTACAGAAGAAATATTCAAAAGTCATTCATTGAAAAAATATCCTCATTAATGAATACTAAAGACATTAAAAGTTTTGATTTATTTTCTATTATTAGAGGAGAATTAATTGTTTTAAAAAATCAACTAACAAACATAAATAAAAAGAATATTAATTTGATGACCAGATACCATTACGATGATTGTTTGGCAAGAATTAAAAACATGCTAAATCCCAACAAATAACACTAATAATCAAATATCAAAAAGTATTTATCTATTTGATAATTGATTTTTACAATAATAAGAAATTGATGAAATCACTATAGGGTTGTATTTTTGTAAAAAATTAAAAACCCAGTATGAATAGTATTGATAATCTTAAATGGCGATATGCTGTGAAAAAATTTGATCATCACAAAATTCTAAGTGACCATCAAATTAATATTTTAAAACAAGCCTTTAACCTAACAGCTACTTCCTACGGTTTGCAACCTATTAAACTAGTAGTAGTAAAAAATAAAGATATTCAAAAAGAACTTGTTCTACACAGCTGGAATCAACAACAGATCTCTCAAGCCTCTCACCTACTCGTTATTTGTATAGACACAAAATTAGATGAAACTGACGTAGAAAAATATTTTGAAAGAGTAAAAGAAATTAGAAATACACCTGATGAAATTATCAACTCTTTTAAAGAATATCTTACAACAACCATTTCTGGAAAAACCACGGAAGATTTACTTTCTTGGGGTAAAAATCAAGCTTATCTAGCATTAGGAAATCTATTGACTGTTTGTGCAAACGAGAAAATAGATTCTTGTCCGATGGAAGGTTTTATTCCAGAAAAGTATGACGAAGTTTTGGGTTTAAAAGAAAAAAATCTATCATCTGTACTGGTTTTACCTGTTGGATATAGAGCTGAGGATGACATCATGACTCAACAAAAGAAAGTAAGAAAAAATATTGATGAAATAGTAATAGATATTTCTTAATACAGCCCTTGTTTTTAGTTACTTTTACACAAAATATTTTACTTTATAATACCTATGGAATCTCCGATAAGAAAATTACAACCTGTTAGTATTTGGAATCATTTTTCTGACTTAAATGCAGTTCCTCGCCCTTCAAAAAAAGAAGAACGAATTATTGATTTTATGGTCAATTTTGGAAAAAAACTAATGTTAGAGACTATTGTTGACGAAGTTGGAAATGTTATTATAAAAAAGCCTGCAACCAAAGGCTTTGAAAATAAAAAAACCGTTGTAATGCAAAGCCATTTGGACATGGTTCATCAAAAAAATTCTGAAACAGTTTTTGATTTTGAAACTCAAGGAATAAACATGTTCATAGATGGAGATTGGGTTACTGCAGACGGAACTACACTAGGAGCAGATAATGGATTAGGAGTTGCAGCTATCATGGCAGTGCTCTCATCTAACACCCTAGAGCATCCAACTATAGAAGCACTTTTTACAATCGATGAAGAAACCGGAATGACGGGTGCTATGGGATTAAAGGGAGGTGTTTTATCAGGTGAAATTCTATTAAATTTAGATACAGAGGAAGACGATGAAATAGATATGGGTTGTGCTGGAGGTATTGACGTTACTGCAAATAGAAGTTACCATGAAGAAACAACACCTACAGATACAGTAGCTTTTAAAATAGCTATTAAAGGATTACAAGGAGGACATTCTGGGATGGATATCCATAAAGGTCTAGGAAATGCTAATAAATTAATGAATAGAATACTGTACCATGGTACGGAAACAGTTGGGTTAAGAGTTTCAAACATCGATGGAGGTAGTTTAAGAAATGCCATACCAAGAGAAAGTTTTTCAACAATCGTAATAAATGCAAACGAGAAGGAACAATTTTTGTTAAAAATGAAAGACTTGATTGGTTTAATTAAAGAAGAATTTAAAACTATAGAACCAAATCTAGCCATAGATATAATTAGTACAGATATTCCAAACAAAATAATGGATGTAGCAACTCAAAAAGTTTTTTTGAAGTCTATATACACCACATTAAATGGAGTTTACAGAATGAGCCCAGATATTTCTGATTTGGTGGAAACATCTAATAATATAGCTAGAATACTTGTTGGAGATGGAAATATATATGTAGCGTGTTTAACGCGTTCCTCATCAGATTCATCAAAAAATGATTTAACTAATGCATTAACATCTTGTTTTGAATTAGCCAATTTTAAAGTTGAATTATCTGGCTCCTATCCAGGATGGCAACCTAATGTAAATTCAGAAATATTAAAAATTTGCACTCATTTGTACGAAAATTTATTTGAGGAAAAACCAAAAGTAGCTGCCTGTCATGCTGGATTAGAGTGTGGTATTCTTGGGCAAAACTACCCATTAATGGATATGGTTTCTTTTGGTCCCACTATAAAAGGAGCTCATTCACCTGACGAAAGAGTTGGTATTTCATCTGTTCAAAAATTTTGGAAATTTTTACAACAAATATTAAAAAATATCCCAGAAAGAAACTCATAATTTTGTACGCATTATTATAAAAATTTCGGTTTAAAACTTACTTTAAAAATTGTTTAAAAACTTGAATAAACATGATTTAATTACTTTAAAATCAGTAATTTAAATTGTTTAAACTTTGTTAACATCTATTCTTTCCAACAATGGTATTTAATTGTAAATTTACTAGATGAAACTAGAATTGTTCAATGGGTAAAATTATAGCAATAGCAAACCAGAAAGGTGGGGTCGGTAAAACAACAACATCTATAAATCTAGCTGCAGCACTCGGAGTTTTAGAGAAAAAAGTTTTATTGATAGATGCTGATCCTCAGGCAAATGCTTCTTCTGGACTAGGTATAGACATAGAATCTATTGAAATTGGAAGCTATCAAGTACTAGAGCATACTTGCTCAGCTCAAGAAGCTATTTTAAAAACCTCTTCACCAAATTTAGATATCATTGCATCACACATAGATTTAGTAGCCATTGAAATTGAATTGGTAGACAAAGAAAGAAGAGAATATATGCTAAAAGATTCTCTTGAAAAAATTAAAGATAATTATGATTTTATAATTATTGATTGTGCTCCTTCCCTAGGATTAATTACACTTAACTCATTGGTTGCAGCCAATTCTGTGATCATTCCAATACAGTGTGAATATTTTGCATTAGAAGGTCTTGGTAAATTATTAAATACAATTAAAAGTGTTCAAAAAATTCATAATAAAGATTTAGATATTGAAGGATTACTACTTACCATGTTTGATTCTCGATTACGTTTATCTAATCAAGTAGTAGATGAGGTTCAAAAACACTTTAGTACCATGGTTTTTGATACAATTATTCGAAGAAATACACGTTTAGGAGAAGCACCAAGTTATGGAGAAAGCATCATTTCTTATGACGCAACAAGTAAAGGTGCAGTAAATTATTTAAATTTGGCTAATGAACTCTTAAAAAAGAATCAATACTATGGCTAAAGCCACAAAAAAACAGGCACTAGGTAGAGGTTTATCGGCATTATTAAAAGATACTTCCAGTAATGTTAAAAACAACGATGATGTTGTTGGTAACATTATAGAAGTAGCGTTAGAAACTATTCAGGTAAATCCATACCAACCAAGGACCTATTTTGATGAAGACTCATTAACTGAGTTAGCAACTTCCATAAGAGAATTAGGAGTTATCCAGCCCATAACAGTCAGAAAACTAGGAGACACCTATCAATTGGTTTCAGGGGAACGTCGTTTTAGAGCCTCAAAATTAATTGGTAATAAAACAATACCGGCCTACATTAGAACCGCTAATGACCAAGAAATGCTAGAAATGGCATTGGTAGAAAATATTCAACGTAAAAATCTTGATCCTATAGAAATAGCTTTATCATACCAAAGACTTATAGATGAGATACAATTAACTCAAGAAAATTTAAGTGCAAGGGTTGGTAAAAAAAGATCTACTGTTGCAAACTACTTAAGACTGCTTAAACTAGATCCAATTTTGCAAACTGGAATGAGAGATGGGTTCATCTCTATGGGTCATGGTAGGGCGCTAATTAATGTAAGTGACTCAAATGACCAACTAAGTATTTATAAAAAAATACTAAAAGATAAACTATCTGTTAGACAAACTGAAGAATTAGTTAAAAACTTAAAAAGCAATACTTCACAAAGTAAATCAGTCAACAAAAAGTTACCTAAGTATATAAAAGAGAGTATCTTAAGTATCAATAAATATCTTGATCAGAAAATTGACATCACTATAAATTCTAAAGGAAAAGGGAAAATTTCAATTCCATTTCATTCTAAAGAAGATTTTGAACGAATTAAAAACTTATTAAAATAAGTGTTTCTTAAAAATTTCATACTAAGCGTTCTAATTCTTACCTCTTTTTGCTGTTTTAGTCAAAAAGACACTACTCAAGTTGGGAAAAAGAAAAATAAGATAACTTCTAATAGAATATACAACCCACTATCTCCATCAAAAGCTGCATTTTTTTCAGCAGTATTTCCTGGAGGAGGCCAGATCTATAATAAAAAATATTGGAAAGTGCCCCTAGCCTGGGCAGCAGTAGGAATTCCTACCTATTTTTATCTAGATAATAACAGTGAATATAAAAGATACAGAACAGCATACAAACAACGTAAAATTGGAGAAAGAGACGAATTTACGTTAGATGATGGAACAGAACTTATCTCATTAACAGGTTTAGAGAGAGCTCAAAAAACACTGAGAGGTAACCGAGACCTATCTTTACTAGTTGTATTACTAGGGTATGTTCTTCAAGTAGTAGAGGCAAGTGTTAATGCTCATTTATTACAGTTTGATGCAAGTGATAATATCAGTATTAATCCGTCTATATTAACCAATCCTATTAATTTTGAAGCTCCTTCCGTTGGATTTAGTTTTAAATATACTTTTTAAATAAGCCATAATTATTTTAAAAATTTTTAAATAAAAAATACATGAAAATAGTACTCTTTGGATATGGGAAAATGGGGAAAGAAGTTGAAAAAATTGCACTTGAAAGAGGACATGAATTAATTTTAAGAATTGAAAAAAATGAGGAATATGATATATCTGAAGCAGATGTAGCTATAGATTTTAGTGTTCCTAGTGCTGCTTTTAACAACATTACAAGCTGTTTTAAAAAAAATATCCCAGTAATATCTGGAACTACTGGATGGTTAGAAGATTACGAAAAAGCTGTAACTATTTGTAAAAAAAATAATGGAAGTTTTATTTATGCCTCTAATTTTAGTATTGGTGTGAATCTTTTTTTTGAATTAAATGATAAACTCTCCAGAATAATGAATTCAAATAACAATTACACACCAAGTATTGAAGAGATTCATCATACTAAAAAATTAGATGCACCTAGTGGTACTGCAATTACAATTGCAGAACAAACTATTAAAAATTCCTCAATAAAAGAATGGTGTTTACATACCAATCAAGCGAAAGTTGATAATGAAATTATCCCTATTAGCTCTAAAAGAATTAAAGATGTTCCTGGAACACACATAGTTGCTTATGAATCTGAGATAGATTCTATTGAAATTAAACATACAGCTCACAACAGAAAGGGATTTGCCCATGGTGCTATTATAGCTGCAGAATGGTTAATTAACAAAAATGGAGTGTATACAATGAAAGATGTGTTAAACTTAGATTAAAAATTGTAACATTTTCTTTTATTTGTAACAAATAACTAAATAGTAAAATAGTATAGTATGACATTTATTGAATGGTTTATTTTTTTCCTAGTAATTCAAGTAATACATTTTGCAGGAACATGGAAATTATATTTAAGAGCCAACAGAAAAGCTTGGGAAGCTGCTATTCCTATCTATAATGCTGTTATTTTAATGAAGATTATAAACAGACCTAAATGGTGGGTAATTTTATTATTTATTCCAGTAATAAATCAATTAATGTTTCCTATTGTATGGATAGAAACTGCTAGAAGTTTTGGTTTTAACAAACGAAAAGATACTGCTTTAGTGTTGCTAACTTTAGGGTTTTACTTGTTTTTCATAAACTATGCTACAAATTCAACATATAAAATAAATAGAAGTTTAAAGCCTAGGACAGCTTTAGGAGAATGGGTAAGTTCTATTGCTTTTGCTATTGTAGCTGCTACACTAGTTCATACCTATGTAATGCAACCCTATACTATACCCACCTCGTCACTTGAGAAAACATTGTTAGTTGGCGATTACTTATTTGTAAGTAAATTTCATTATGGCGCTAGGGTACCAACGACTACTATTGCTACCCCTATGCTTCATGACAGCATCCCTACTGCTATAATAAGTGAAAAGAATACCAAGTCTTATTTAAACAAGCCTCTATTACCTTATTTAAGAATTCCTGGATTTCAAAAAATTAAAAGGAATGATATTGTTGTTTTTAACTGGCCCGTAGATACATTGGTTCATTGGATGGATCCTAGTAAAGGAACAGACTTTAAGCCTTTAGATAAAAAAACTAATTATGTTAAAAGGTGTGTTGGAATTGCAGGTGATACTCTAGAAGTAAGAGACGGATATGTTTATATTAATGGAAAACAAAACATACTTCCAGATAGAGCAAAACTTCAATTTTATAACAAGGTGTATTCTGAAAAAGGATTGTCTACACAAAAGCTACTAAGATATACAGACAAAGAATTTGAGAGAAAGTTTATTATCAACTTTACCAGTCAAAATCAATTTGAAAAGGTAATGAGATATGCAACAAATAATCCTGAAAAAATAAAGGATAATCAGTTTATTATTACCACCTCAGATGAAGGCGTTCCTCAATGGATTATAAATGGTTACAGATTAGATATCAAAGAGATTAGCACAAAAATAAGAAAGGCTAATATTACTGATGAGATAGCTGCCAAACTCAGAAAAGATTCAGAGGTAGATAGCGTTGTAAAAGTGATAAATCCAAAAGGGAATAAGGGAAATAATATGTTCCCACAAACGACCAACTTATCTTGGAATACAGACAACTATGGCCCCATATATATCCCTAAAAAAGGAACAACTGTTCCTCTAAATATGAACTCAATCCCTTTTTATGAAAGAATAATTGGTGATTATGAAAACAATGAGCTCGAAGTGATTGGAGAACATATCTTTGTAAATGGTAAAAAATCTACATCCTATACTTTTAAACAAGATTATTATTGGATGATGGGAGATAACAGACAAAATTCTTTAGATGCCAGAAGCTGGGGATACGTTCCATTTGATCATGTTGTTGGTAAGCCCGTTTTAATATGGTTTAGTATAAATGAAGGGAAAATTAGATGGGAAAGATTATTTACCACTGTTGGAGGAAACGGGGAACCAGTATCTTATCTAATGTATTTTTTAATTGCTTTAGCTGGCTATATTGGATATTCATTTTTGAGAAAAAATAAAAAGAAGGTGTCATAATGGCCCTATTTATTCCTACATACTTCTCTCCAATATCTCAATACCATGCACTATTAAATTCTAATTCTATTACTTTTGAAGTAGAGGACAACTATCAAAAACAAACCTACAGGAATAGATGTTACATTTATGGCGCTAATGGAAAACAATTGTTAAATATTCCTGTTTCCATTCCTAAATCAACTAAAAAAACAAAATCTAAAGACATTCTAGTTGAAAATTCTAATTGGCAAAAACAGCACTACAAATCATTAGAAGCTGCCTACAATCACTCTCCTTTTTTTGAATTTTATAAGGATGACCTTCAAAAAATATTTTCTAAAAAGTACACTTATTTATTAGATGTAAATTTAGATTCTTTCACTTTTATTATGGATGCACTGGAATTGACTAAAGAATATACATTATCAAAAACATATGAAGAAACTAAATTAAATGACTTCAGAAATCTTGCCGATTCAAAAAAGAAAGTTGAAATTTCTTTTCTACCCTACATACAAATGTTTGATCAAAAATTTGGCTTTTTAAAAAACCTATCTATCCTAGACTTACTTTTTATGGAGGGTCCTAATTCTATCAATTTTCTTGAAAAATAACTATTTAGTTTGTTTTTACAACTAAAATTTAAGTTATTTCACTTTTGTTGTTTTATTTAGATAATTACCCTTATTTTTGAAGAAAACCACCTAAAATGAATAATTTAAGAGATGTATTATCACACTACCATTCTATCTCAGATGAATCAGCTACTAAATTTTCTGAAATTCTCGTAAGAAAAAAATATAAAAACAAAACTGAGTTAAATAACAATGACAAGTTTTATATTTTATTAGATGGATTTGTACGATCCTATACTATTCACGATAATGGGAGTATAAAAATTGGAGCTTTTTTATCTAAATCTTCAATTTTTACATCAATTAAACCTCTTTCCATTTCGAGTAATTGTGTCATACAAGAAATAAAATTTGATTGCTTAAGTGATGTAATTTTGTATGAAGGAAGCTTTTCAAAATTCATTAAACTAACTAAAAAATACCATGATTTAAGTTTGTTTTACAATAAATCATTAGAAGCTGGTATAAGGTTAGTTATTGAAAAAGCCCATGAACTTATTCATTTAGACGGCATGGGTAGGTATTTACATCTTAAGAATCAATATCCAGACATTGAAAATTTGATTAAATTAAACGACATAGCCTCTTACATCAATGTAACATCCATACAATTAAGTAGAATAAGGAAAACATTATATTCTTCTAAGTAAATCACATCCATTACCCTTTTTCTTATTACTCCCTAAACCCTACCATTAATAATGGAAAATATCAAATCAATCCTAAATAGAGTTGAACCAATATCTGACGAATCTTTCAATGAATTAAGTAAACTATTAACAAAAAAGACATATGCGAAAAAAAGTTTTTTAATAAAAAAACTGAAAGATTTTGATAAGTTTTTTATTTTAATTGATGGTATTGCTAGATCTGTGACTATAGATCAGTATGGTGATAAAAACACTAGATCTTTGCTTCATCAACCATCGATATTTGTCTCTCTAAAAAATAATATTCAAAATCAAAATCATATTTTTTCAATAGAATTTCAATGTCTTACAGAAGTAACTGTCTATGAGGGTAATTTTAAACAATTTAAAAAAATAGCAGCAAATAGAATTGATCTTTGGAAGTTATATACTAGAGCATTAGAAATCAACATGATTTACCTCATAGAGAAAAATGCTATGAATTCTCATTTAAATGCTACAGAAAGATATTTATGTTTGAAAAAAGAAATTCCAAATATTGAAAACTTAATTCAGCTCAATCAAATTGCAAATTATTTAAATATTACCCCTATACAATTTAGTAGAATTAGAAAAAAAATATATAGTTTTAATAAAAACTAAACATATGTTAATTATTGTATTTATGTAACTCTGTATATTTGATAAAAATTCTACCCTCTAGTATTTTTTATAATTTAAAAAAGGTTAATTAATTTTAACCTTTTTTTTTCTTAATTTTGAATTATATGATTTCCCTCCATAGATTTTAACTTTATTTCTACCCCCTTGGACTGAAAAAAGTTATTAATATGAAAAATATTTTAGAATTATACCTCCATACAAAATCATCAAGAAAGTTACTAGCCGACATATTAGAGGAAGTTGAGTATAAAAAAGGTGAAAAATTTGTGGCTATGGATGAAAAATCTAATGATATGTTTTTCATAAAAAAAGGTATTACAAGATCTTATTACATAGATAAAAAAGGAAAACCCCATACTCGTTTTTTATTTAGTTATCCTGAAGCATTTGGTTCCTTAGCTTCATTAATTTTAAACAAACCATCATCAATTAATCACGAGGCTATAACAGATTGTACTGTTTTAAAAGGCGATTTTAGAAAATTTAAAAAGTTAGCTAGTACTAATTTAGAAATATCAAATTTATATAGTTCATTTCTTGAAACTGCATTTATTTTGATGGACAACAGAAATCGAGAGTTATCTTCTTTAGATGCAACACAATTATATCTAAAATTACAAAAAGAAAAAACTCAAATTTTAAAATCTATGTCATTAAACCAAATAGCTTCTTATTTAAATATTACACCAGTTCAGCTAAGCAGAATTAGAAGAGAATTAAAAAAGTAGTTTAACTAATAAAATATGTCTTTAAAATTCATCGTTCATTATGGATTTCATTTTTTATTGCCGATGGTTATTTCTTTATGCTTTTATAAAAAAAAATGGAAGCTGGTGTATTTACTATTTATAGGAACAATGCTTATAGATTTAGATCATTTATTATCTAGTCCAATTTTTGATGCTAGCAGATGTAGTATCAACTTTCATCCCTTACATTCATATTATGCTATTGGAGTATACACTATTATGCTCATCCCAAAAAAAACAAGAATTTTAGGAATTGCCTTACTTTTACACATGTTTGCTGATTATTTAGACTGTATCTTATAAATCATTTGATTTATTAAAGAAGTAATTTGCGGAGAAAGATTTAATCTAAAAATTATAAAAATATAGGAAATTGAAATAATACTACTTTTAAGAAGTATATTAATAACGGGTAAAAACTTAAAGTCCCAAAAATGAAAAACAAAATAATATAGTATAATAAGTGAGAAAGAAACCAATGTTTTGTTATTGAAAGGCACTACATTAAATTTCTTTTTTACATACCAAATTTTGATCGTATTAAATATTAGTATAACTATCAAAGTAGACAGTGCTGCTCCATTCATTCCAAAAACCTCTATAAAATAAATATTTAGATATGTAACAGAAAAAGCCATTCCTAAACTATAGGGTAATAGTATTTTATAATATTTAGAGTTTGATATAATAGCACCGTTATTACCAAGAAACATATTGTATAATTTAGCTATGGAAATCATTAGGACTACTAAAATACCTTGAGAATACTCAGGCCTGTTGATAAGCAAGTATAATTGATCTAGATTGCTATTTATTAGAATAAAAA
>ERZ1049444.2403-NODE-2403-length-12381-cov-4.643193_pt1 | contig 12381 bp, 12 predicted proteins | sample MGYA00383101_ERZ1049444 | MGnify/ENA primary metagenome ERZ1049444 (study PRJEB29581, sample SAMEA5548371) | metagenome | biome: marine; feature: coastal; material: water | depth 50 m | study: Short-term variability in the microbial, nano- and picoplankton...
AGTCGGCCAGTGCTTCCCATCAATTGAGACCAAAGATTGTGTCCCTCAAGCCCTGTAATACACGTGATAGACGCAAGCGAAACCTCTTCACACTCTTGCCCGGACGGCGATGCGTGTGCGACTGGTTCCGTTGTGATCGAAAGATTTTGACCAAACTGTTCACTTCGCACCTGCAACGCGCAAGCGTTAAGAACCTCTCGTGTAAGCGCAAAATGCACTTCTGACGGTGCCATATCGGTGGGCCACTCTTTATTGGTCTGCAATATCGCCCACATGGTCTGACGCTCAGGCTTGAGAATTCCTTGGCAATTTATGTGCCCCGTTGCATCGACTAATACCTTGCCCCGTTGGGACAAGATGGTTTCACAGCACAACAGCAAAAGTATGGTCAATTGAGCGCGGGTGCACGGCATATCATTCGGTGCATCTATTTGAACATGCAGCGATCCATCAGAGTAATGCTTGGTGATAATTTCCGTCAGTTCCGCACCTGAAATCCACTGGTCTGCACTAGTTTGCCCAAAGGCTAGCCGAAAGAACCTAAGGCGCGCGTTTGCGGATTGTGCGCTGGCATCAATCAGTTCGGATTCTGGCCCCGTCAGATCACCGGACAGGTGAAGGAGTTCCATGCCATTGCTGATTGCACTGACCGGTCCAATAAGGTCATGACATATCCGTGCCCCTAGCAAGGCTGGCAGGTTCGGTTTAGAGTTTTTCAAAATCAGTTCTCATAATACGTAGGTGGCTTGTTTAAAATGAACAGTATGCTTGAGCCGGGAATGCTGGTGCGGCATCCCGAGCAACCCGATTGGGGTTTGGGGCAAGTGCAATCCAACATTAATGGCTGGATAACCGTAAATTTTCGTGAACAGGGCAAAGTAGTTATTGCAGGCGATATAATTTCACTGACTCCTGTGTTTTTGAATGAACCGTAGGCTCAAAATGGTTAATACAATCTTAAGGCGAGTATGAAAATTCCGTCTGTTGTCAATCACTTCTGTCTTGCCTAGAAGATAAACCCAACAATAAGGCTTTGTTTCGAATGCAGTCGCAACCTTCGACATTTGTGACCAAACTGGCATCAACGCCAGAGGATCTTCGTGCGGCTCAGAGGGTTCGTTACGATGTGTTTGTTACCGAACTTGGGGGTGATGGTCCCGATGTCGATCACGAAAACCGCTTAGAGACTGACAAATTTGACCCACATTTTGATCATCTATTGCTAATAGACGAGGCGGCAAGCCCTGACATTTTGGGTGGGGTCGTTGGTGTCTATCGTTTGCTTCGGCAAGACCAAGCTGACATTGTGGGGCAGTTTTACTCGGAAGATGAATATGATCTGACTGTGCTCAAGAACTCTGGCCGCAAACTGCTAGAGCTTGGCCGTTCTTGTCTTCGCCCCGAATACAGGGGCAGTTCTGCTATGTATCACCTTTGGCACGGCTTGACTGACTACGTTTTGGCGTACGAAATTGAGGTCTTGTTTGGCGTTGCAAGCTTTCATGGTGTCGATCCACAAGACTTTGCCGGACCGTTGTCCTTGCTTCACAATCGCCATCTTGCGCCAGATGATCTACGTGTTCGGGCGCGTGGTAAGTCATTTCAACCTATGGACCTGATAGCGAAAGAAGATCTCGATGCGAAGGCCGCCATGCTTGCAACCCCCGCCTTGATCAAAGCGTATCTAAGGCTCGGTGGATTTGTGGGCGAGGGGGCGTTTATCGACCATGCATTTAATACCACAGATGTTTGCTTGATTCTGGATACAGAGCGAATGAATGCGCGCCAGCGCAAAATCTACGAAAAATCGGGTCGCGCATGAGTGTTACTTGGTCAGATGAACCTGAAATGCAGCATGAACCGCTTGGAGTTTTTGGGTGGGTGCGGGTGATAATACGAGGCGTCCCATTGGTGCTTGTTCTGGCGTTTGGTTTGTTCATTCACGCCGTAATCCGTTTTCTTGAGCGACCTATATTTGGCGAACGTCGACCATTGTCGCCGCGGATTACTCAAGTGGTTTGTCGACTAGGCCTTCTTATTCTTGGCCTAACTTTTCGCGTCCATGGAGAAGTTATGGATCACCCCGGCGCAGTTGTAGCCAATCACTCAAGCTGGCTGGATATCTTCGTTCTTAACGCACGAAAACGGATTTATTTTGTTGCTAAGTCAGAGGTGAAAGGTTGGGCGGGGATCGGTTGGTTGGCGCGCGCTACGGGTACCGTCTTCATAAAACGGGACAGACAGGATGCGCAAAAGCATATCCAAGTATTCAAAGATCGTCTTGAACTTGGCCATCGGTTACTGTTTTTCCCAGAAGGCACATCATCAGACGGTCAGAGAGTTTTACCTTTCAAAACAACGCTTTTCGCGCCGTTCTTGACAGATCACATAAAGCAAAACGGCCATATTCAACCTGTCTCGGTTGTCTATCAAGCCCCTGCGGGCAAGGATCCGCGATTTTACGGATGGTGGGGAGATATGGATTTTGGAACGCATGTGCTTCAAGTGCTTGGCGCGCGCAAAAACGGTTCCGTTAACGTTATTTATAGTCCAGCCCTAAGCATGCAGGACTGGAACGATCGGAAAAAACTAGCCCGTGAACTGGAAGATACTGTGAGACGTGAATTCGCGCGCTTTATTGCTTTAGAGACCTGAGCCTATTGTCTTAACAATTGCACTCAACTTCTTAGCAGGGTCGTCAGAAGCCCAAATCTCATCACCGATACCAAAGAAGTCTGTTGTTGATGCTAACGTGCGAAAATCATCGTCACTGAGGTTTCCTTCGGCGATAACCGGCACTTCTACAACTTCAGACCACCATTTGAACAAATCTGTCTCAACTTGCTCTCCGTCGCCAAGTGATGATGCACCCACAGGGCCAAAGCTAACATAGTCAGCATTGGCTTCACCTGCGTTCAGACCTTCGTGTCGCGACTGGCCGCAATATGCGCCGACGATAGCATCAGCACCCAGTTCGTCCCGTGCTTTGCGGACAGAGCGTGCGCCGTCGGTTAGGTGCACACCATCCAGCCCCAAACGTTCGACCATCATGATGTGACTGTCGATCACAAGGGCGACTTCATGCGCATGCGTCACTTCACGCACCGCATCAGCGGCCCGTAGAATTCGATCTTCATCACGGGTCGACATCGCGAGGCGAAGACATGCAACCTCGGTTGTATCGAGAACATTTGACAAGTGTGATGTAAAAACGGACAATTCGAATTCAGAGGGGGTAATCAGATAAATCTGCGGCTGCTCAACATCGGCCATAGGTCGGCACTCCAAATTCAGAACTTTCAGCGCTTATAGTCGCTTGGCGGGTGATGTCCATTGTTGGCTTTGGAAGACGGGCGTGAATTAGCTCGATCTGCCTCATGGTTCAAAGACACATTTCGCCTGTAAACTGACCGAAACGAATAGAGAGGAATGGAACATGGCTTTTAAACCTACAACCGGCGCAATCAGTTCAATATGCGCTGGATTATTGATCGCTCAACAAGCAGTGGCAGGGCCTAGCGCAGTTTCTGCGGCCTACCCAGAATCGATCATCACAGCGCTTCAGGATTTGGGCTACAAGGCTGAGCTAACAACCGACAGTTACGGCGATCCAATGATCCGAAGTGCCGCTGACGGCGTTGGTTTCGCGCTCAATTTCTATGGTTGCGAGGACGGAAATAATTGCACTGATTTGCAGTTTTCAGTCGCCTTCGATGATCCAGAGGGGATGAGTTACGTTTCGATGAACTCTTGGAATGTCGAAAAAGTCATGGGAACAGCATTTTTGGACGACGAAAACGATCCGGTTTTGCAGCACTTCGTAAGTCAGGTTGATGGCATGTCCCGCGTAAGCTTTGACGCAACTTTCGAAGCATGGGTCAAGAGCCTCGCGCAATTTACTGACTATATCGATTGGTAACTAGTTAGGGCGCCGTGTCTGGTGCCCTTTGTCACTTCCACTTGATTGAACACCCCATGCTAGGCGTTTGGATCGATGGTCCGCGACCCGTTTCAGCTACTTGCTTCATGGCTTCATAAAGCTCTCGATTTGAGACACTGGGCTTGGGGCTCTTACCTGCATCGTCCAGTCGTCCGCGGTATTGCAAGCCTTCGTGTGCATCAAATCCGAAGAAATCCGGAGTGCAAACAGAATTATACGCTTTTGCGACGACTTGCGTTTCGTCGTATAAGTACGGAAAACTAAATTCTTCGCGCTTTGCCAAAAGACCCATGTTCTCAAAGCTGTCGGCTGGATAGTCGTCGGCGTCGTTTGCGCTGATAGCCGCAATGCCGATCCCCATGCCCTGCAAACAAGCCATTTCTGATTGCAGTCGATCCAAAATACCAACCACGTAAGGACAATGGTTGCAAATGAACATGATCAGGGTGCCGTTTTCGCCCTTAACATCCTCAAACCTATATGTTTTCCCATCCGTCGCGGGCAGAGAAAACGAAGGGGATTGCCAACCGAAATCACAAACAGGGGTATGCTTTAGTGCCATAAACAGCCCCTAAACGCAGGAATTTCTGATCGCGGTTATGTTCGTGCCGTAAGTGTCAGGATTCTCGACTGAACCGCCTTTGAACACCGCTGAACCCGCGACCAGAACATCGGCGCCGGCGGCAGTTACCAACGGTGCGGTGGTCGGATCAACACCGCCATCAATTTCGATATGTATTTCGCGATCGCCGATCATCTCACGCAGCTTGCGGATCTTTGACGTCATATCAATGAATTTTTGCCCGCCAAAACCGGGATTTACCGTCATCACGCAAATCAGGTCAGTCAGGTCTAATAGATGCTCGACGGCCTCGGCAGGTGTTCCGGGGTTCAAGGCAACCCCGGCCTTCATTCCTGCACCACGAATAGCTTGCATAGTTCTGTGGGTATGCGCGCCGGCTTCGATATGAGCCGTCAACACATCGGCCCCAGCGTCGGCGTAGGCGTCAATATAGGCATCAACGGGCGAGATCATTAGATGCACATCCATCACCGTTTTCACATGCGAACGGAACGCCTTAACCGCAGGTGGGCCAAAGGTCAGGTTTGGCACGAAGTGACCGTCCATCACATCGATATGCACCCAATCGGCCCCTTGGGCTTCGATGGCCTGAATTTCCTGCCCAAAGTTAGCAAAATCCGCGGATAGGATTGAGGGCGCAATTTTTACAGTTCGATCAAAGCTCATAAGTGGCCTCATTTGATGTTTGTTATCAGGCACCAGACCTGCGTTGAGTGTTGTTTCTGCCGATTTAGATAAAACGACCGTATTTTCCCTGGCTGAAAAGCAACCCGTCGCCGTCATTTTGCGAAAATCGCAGAACACGGCCAACAACGATTGCATGATCCCCACCATCATAGACAGCAAAAGTTTCGCATTCGAAAGCCGCCAAACAGTCAGAAATCACCCGAATACCCTCGGGGTTTTCCACATAATCGGCGGCATCAAACGCTAACGCATCTTTGGCAAATCCCGTTGCAATGTCGTCCTGCGCTTGCGCCATCACGTGAATGACAAAAGGGCCCTCATCCGCAAAACTTTCATGGCGTTTTGACGCTTTGGCGACTGAAAACATAACCAGTGCGGGCTCCATCGAGATCGAGGAAAAGCTGTTCACGGTAATTCCGACATGACCAATAGAACCTGTGGTGGTTACCACGGTCACGCCAGTCGCAAATGCACCCGATGCATTCCTAAAAGCGCGCGCATTCTCGGCGCTTGGAATGATCTTGCCGGTCATTAGGCCAACTCACCCTCTGCCGTAACGCGGGTTCTTCCGCCCAAGTAGCTGTGCAATACTGCTGGCAGCTCAACTGATCCATCTGCCTGTTGACCATTCTCGAGTACTGCGATCAACGCACGACCTACAGCAAGACCCGAACCATTAAGCGTGTGGACAAACTGAGGCTTGCTGCCATCGGCAGGTTTAAACCGCCCATTCATGCGGCGCGCTTGAAAATCCCCGCATGTAGAAACGGAACTGATTTCACGAAAGGCGTTCTGACCGGGAACCCAAACCTCAATGTCATGCGTGCGACGGGCACCAAAACCTGTGTCGCCTGTGCAAAGCACAACCGTCCGGTAGGGCAACTCTAGCTTTTCAAGGATGGCTTCGGCGCAACGTGTCATGCGTGCGTGCTCAGCTTCAGATTCGTCTGGATGCACGATTGAGACCATCTCAACTTTTTCAAACTGGTGCTGACGCAAGATGCCCGCTGTATCTCGGCCAGCCGAGCCCGCCTCGGATCGGAAGCATTGCGTATGCGCTACGTAACGATGGGGCAGGGATACCTCTTCCACAACTTCACCATTCACGGTGTTCGTCAGCGGCACTTCGGCAGTTGGCACCAACCACCATCCGTTCGTCGTTTGATAGCTGTCTTCGCCAAATTTCGGCAACTGACCTGTGCCGACCATCATTTCTTCCCGCACTAGGACAGGGGTCCAAGCCTCGGTTAGGTCATGCTCGTCAACATGGGTATCAATCATGAACTGGGCGAGGGCGCGGTGAACGCGGGACACAGCGCCTTTCAGCACCATAAAACGGGAACCTGAAAGCTTTGCAGCCATCTCAAAATCCATGCCTGGCTTGATGCCGTCGATGTCAAAATGTTCTTTAGGTTCAAAGTTCAGCTTACGAGGTTCACCCCAAGCGCGAATTTCAACGTTGTCGTCTTCGTCAGCACCGTTGGGAATGTCTGCATAGGGCAGGTTAGGCAGACCCATCAGAAGCTCAGTCAAAGCCTCATCCTTGGCTTTTGCCTCGGCCTGCATAGCGCCGACTTCCTCTTTCTTGGCCGAGACCAAAGCACGAAGACGTTCAAATTCAGCTTCATCGCCACGACCTTTGGCCGCGCCAACTTCTTTGGCAGCTTTCTTCTGATCGGATTGCGCGGTTTCAGCGGCTAGAATGGCGGACCGACGTGCTTCATCCAGAGACAAAACCTCAGCCGAAACCCCGCTCAATTTCCGCCGCGCCATGGCAGCATCAAACGCATCAGGGTTTTCGCGGATCGCTCGGATATCGTGCATCGTTTTGGTCCTTCATAGTGCTACGATTCAGTTGCACGCCTTATGCACCAAGTTTTGCGCCGAGGGTAGGGAAAGAGTAGATTGCACAACATGTTTTGAAGACGCCACATTGTGGGTCGCTGCACGGCATCAAATTCCGATTTCATCAGTCGAGTTTTTAGGCGGGTGGATAAAACAGCATTCGCGCAAAAGAAAACGGGGCGTTGATTAAACGCCCCGTTGTGCTCTTAGCTAGGTTTTTTCGACATCCGCTTGCGTTCATGCGGGTCGAGATAGCGTTTACGCAACCGGATTGAGTTCGGTGTGACCTCGACCAATTCGTCATCGTTGATATAGGCAATAGCCTCTTCCAGTGACATTTTCATCGGTGTCGTCAAGCGCACAGCTTCGTCAGTACCTGACGCGCGAACGTTGGTAAGTTTTTTACCTTTCAAGGGGTTAACCTCAAGATCGTTGTTGCGGCTATGTTGGCCGATGATCATGCCGGTATAGACTTGCTCTTGTGCGCCGATCATCATCTTGCCACGGTCTTCAAGGTTCCAAAGCGCGAAAGCTACTGAGGTACCGTTTTCCATTGAGATCAGAACGCCTGCGCGACGACCTGGGATTGGTCCGCGATATGGCGACCAGCTATGGAACACGCGGTTCAAAACACCAGTTCCGCGGGTATCTGTTAAGAATTCGCCGTGATACCCGATCAATCCACGTGAAGGTACTTTTGCAACAATGCGTGTCTTGCCAGAGGCTTGGCGCATGTCCGTCATCTCACCCTTGCGTGGACCAGTTAACTTTTCGATTACCGCGCCCGAATATTCGTCATCCACGTCAACCGTGACTTCTTCGATAGGCTCGATAGTTTGGCCGTCCTGTTCCTTCATGATGACCTGAGGGCGAGAGATCGAAAGCTCAAAACCCTCACGGCGCATGTTTTCAATCAAAACGCCCATCTGAAGTTCGCCACGACCCGACACTTCAAAAGCGTCACCACCTGGGGTGTCAGCGATTTTGATGGCTACGTTTGACTCAGCTTCTTTGTGCAGACGGTCACGAATAACGCGGCTTTGAACCTTTTTGCCATCACGTCCAGCAAGTGGGCTGTCGTTGATGCCGAAAGTCACAGTAATAGTAGGCGGATCAATAGGTTGTGCATCCAGCGGCTCGTCTACTGCAAGTGCGCAGATAGTATCAGCAACGGTCGCTTTGGACATGCCAGCAATTGAAACGATATCACCGGCCATTGCTTCATCAATGTCTTGCTGCGCAAGGCCGCGGAAGGCTTGAATACGGGTCACACGGAATTGCTCGATTTTTTGACCAATGCGGCTGAGTGCTTGAACCGTTGCGCCAACCTTTAGCTTTCCGGTTTCAACACGGCCCGTCAACAAACGCCCAACGAACGGGTCAGAACCCAACGTGGTGGCGAGCATTGAAAAGTCTTCATCCTGATGAGCTAGCTGTTTTGGCTTTGGCACGTGATTGACGATAAGGTTAAACAAGGCCTCTAAGTCTTTGCGTGGGCCATCTAATTCCGCATCACACCAACCATTACGGCCAGAGGCATACATATGTGGAAAGTCCAGCTGATCATCGTCAGCATCAAGCGATGCGAACAAATCAAAACACTCATCAAGCGCGCGATCGGGTTCCGCATCCGGCTTATCAACTTTGTTGAGCACAACAATCGGGCGCAATCCCAGCGCCAAAGCTTTTGATGTCACGAACTTGGTTTGTGGCATCGGACCTTCGGCTGCGTCGACCAGCAACACAACACCATCAACCATAGAAAGGATACGTTCAACTTCGCCACCAAAGTCAGCGTGACCAGGGGTGTCCACGATGTTGATCCGAGAGTTCTTCCACTCAACCGATGTAGGCTTGGCAAAAATGGTAATCCCACGCTCACGTTCCAGATCGTCACTGTCCATCGCACGTTCTGCAACGGCTTGGTTGGCGCGGAACGCACCTGATTGCTTCAAAAGCTCATCCACCAAGGTGGTTTTGCCGTGGTCGACGTGAGCGATGATCGCGATATTACGGAGGTCCATAAGACGTGCCTTTCCTGTTCGCCGCCCGCCTATACCCCGCTCACGTAAAAGGCCAGAGACAAAACGTCTCTGTTGCACTGAGGTTTATCGAAGCGGGGCAGGTTGCCCCGATCAATATCTAAAGGTGGATTTTGAACCTAGACCGTAGATCAAGATCAAGAACGGCATCAAACCGAGCGGGAGATGGCTGGGATAGAATTTCCTCTTTCCGTGCGGTGGCTTTCGTCAACAGGTCAGGCTTGTCGTTTTCCGCCCATTCTTTGGGAGACGTGCGGTCGCCCAGATTGGGGTAAACATGATCCACCTGCATCCGCGACAGGGTTTGGCTGGTGCCCAAATAATGACCGGGACCACCGATGCATACCTCTCGCATTTGGTCTAACGCCAATGTCTCGTCAGATACCTCAATGCCGCGAACACAACGCAGCGATTGTCCGATAATGTCATCCCCAAGGATCAGGCTTTCATGGCAGAAACCAAGAAGCGAGGCATGCATGCCAGCCGCCTCATAAACCATGTTTACGCCTGACAGTCCGGCCGTTACGCTTGAGCACATTTGCTCCCAGCCAGCTTGCATGTCTGGCATTTTGGAATCCGATGCACCAGCTGCAGCGCCGCCGGGCAAGTCGTAGAACTGGTGCATTTGCCCGCAACCTGCCGTTAGCAATGCTTGCTCGCCTGAGCCAATGCTCATGGCGCCTGTGCGCAGATCCAAACCGAATGGCCAAGTGCCGAAAATGGCCGGAGCGCCCGGTTTGACTGCGTTGACGTACACAAGACCTGCCAAACATTCGGCAACCGCCTGAGTAATGGCCCCTGCAATTGTTGAAGGCGCAGTCGCACCGGCCATGCCTGCGGACAAAAGCAGCACAGGCATACCACCTAGGATGCACTTCTCCATGACTTCACAGCTTTCGGTGGCGAATTTCATCGGCGGGACGACAAAGCAGTTAGAGTTCGACATAAACGGGCGTTCGCGGAACTTATCTTCGCCACCTGCGATCATATAGAGCATCTCAAGAGCGTCCTCGACAAAGTCCGGTTCGCTAAACGAAGTGCCGATGTGCTTGGTTGTTCCTGAACTGCAGGCGTAGATCGTGTTCAAATCCATTTCTCTATTATCTGCGATGTCACGCGCCACCATTGGGCGTTGCAGGAAATGGATATTATCGAGTTGCTGTGTGATGCGCGCAGCGTCATGGACGTCCTGAATCAGACTTTCGCGATAATCGCGACCATGCACGTCGACCATGTGTACTGCAGCGCCAGCAGTTCCGTAGTGAACACGGCTACCGGAAAGATCGAGGTCGTATTGTGGGTCACGCCCCGGCAGGGTGACGGAACGGTTTGCTTTGGCAATCGTGTCTTCCACCAATGCGCGGGGGAATCTAATCCGGCCATCGTCGCCCAGAATTGCGCCAGCATTCGTCAGATACTCAACGCCGCTGGGTGGGGCGTCCGCCAACCCGATTGTTTCAAGCGCTTCTAAGGCTGCCTCATGAATTTTTAGCACATCAACGTCAGACAGAGGTTTAAATGTGCCGCCTGATAGTCCGGGACGTATCGGTTTTAGTTCGTCAGGTAGCGCCGCGGATCGGGCTGCACGGCGCGCGTTTCGGCCGCCAGAGCGTGCACGTGTAGATTTTGTATCGGTCATGTTGGAATTCCAGAAATGGGTCAGTTAACAAGTGAGGAGTTAAATCCCACAAGGTCGCCCACGTGCCGCACGTCCGCGCTCCGCACCAATTGTGCGGGTGATCAGCTCTAATTTGCTAAAATCGTTTTGCATCGCTCATCCACTAGAATTCGCGATAGTTTGGCCCACTGGACCAAGGCGTCTTTCCGATTTACGACACGTGGTCCAAAAGCGACACGTTATTTTGTGTTTGCTTCGGCAAATTCAACGAGTGTTTGAAGGGCGGTTTTCAATCGCGCATCATCCACCGTTAAAGCAACGCGTATATGACCCTTTGCGGCCTCGCCAAAACTTTCACCGGGCAACACCGCGATGTGATGTTGGGATAAAAGTTGATCCGCAAATTCCTCGCCGTTTAAACCCGTCGCGCGAATGTCCAGCATGACATACATCGCGCCTTTGCTTGGGATCAGGTTAATCACGTTGGATTTATTGATGATCCCAATTGCAATATCCCGCCGGCGCCTAAAGGGTTCGGCTATCGAGGCCTCAAATGCATCTCCCAAATTCAAAGCAAAAAGAGCTGCCTCTTGTATGAAGCCAGCAACACCGTAGGTCGTGTGCGTTGAGAGGTTCTGTAAGTGAGAAATTGCTTTCTCAGGCCCAACCAACCAGCCAATACGACTGCCGGTCATCGCGTGGCTTTTGGACATCGAGCCTACGACCAAAGTGCGTTCTTCCATGCCTGCTAAACTTCTAGGAGAGACGTGCGCTCCTTCCCAGATTTGCGTGTTGTAGACTTCGTCTGAGATCAACCAGAGATCGTAATCCCTGCAAACATGGGCGATATCACTGAGAGTGTCGCGTGAATACACCACGCCCGTTGGATTGTTGGGAGAGTTTATCAACAGCGACTTAGCGCCCTTAGCTTTCGACGCGATGTCCTTGGCAAGGGGCTGGAAGCCGTTTTCTGCTTTGGCAATGATTGGCTGAGGTATGGCCGAAGCCGCTCGGAGAGTGCCTGGATATGTGACGTAAAAAGGATCAATAAAAAGCGCTGTATCCCCTGGATTACAAGCCGCCATATGTGCCGCGAACAGTGCGGACTGCCCACCAGGCGTGATCAGCACGTTCTCTACGCCGGTTGGCACCCCTGTGTTGTTTGTAACGCGTCGCGCCACCTGTTCTCGGAGCTCACAGATGCCTGGGATTGCCGCGTAGCCAGTATTCCCCGCACGTGCAGCTTCATCCATAGCGCCTAGGATTATCGTGTCGGTGGTGATGTCGTGCTCACCAATGGTAAGCTCGGTGACGTCTATTCCGTCTCGTATCATGCGACGGGCTTTGTAGAACGCACCCCATCCGTCTGAACCCTCGCCTAGGATGTTTTCTATCCGATTTGATATTTGCATGCTGACCTCTGAACCTTAAATGCACGATCCATTTCGCAGCGACCTTGTCAATCGCTTTCCAATAGGTGTCGTGGTCCTGGCCCCGATCGGGCGGCCGTGTCGTCCTTATTGTAAAGCGAGCATGTTTTAAGACTGAGACAGCCGCAACCAATACAGCCATCAAGCTTTTCTCGTAGTCTCTGCATTTTGGCGATGCGTTGATCCAGTTCGGCCCCAAACTGACGAGAGATTTTTGACCAATCAGCTTTGGTAGG
>ERZ1049444.2427-NODE-2427-length-12314-cov-7.066645_pt1 | contig 12314 bp, 10 predicted proteins | sample MGYA00383101_ERZ1049444 | MGnify/ENA primary metagenome ERZ1049444 (study PRJEB29581, sample SAMEA5548371) | metagenome | biome: marine; feature: coastal; material: water | depth 50 m | study: Short-term variability in the microbial, nano- and picoplankton...
TTTGATAAAACAGAATGCAGGCAATCCGCACGACATAGACGTCTTGAGCCGAAAGAAAACTGGTTTCGCTCAATGATTGTGCAATGAATGGATCAAAAATGTATCCATAATCAGACCTATCAAGGAGCCGGCGATTGAAAATACAACTCTCCCTCTTATTAATGCTTTTGATGGCCCATGCCGCTATAAGCAGTGCCGCCGCTCCCAAACCCGAAGGACTTTTGTTAAGAGGCTTCGAGTCGGCAGGTTTAGTCAACCGACGAGGCCACGCGGCCGTTGCAAATGGCGTTTTAACCACTGTTAGAGTCGATGCCACTAGCGAGATCGATTCGAGTAGAACCGCCGCTGATATTGCTCCCGACATTGCCTGGTACCGCAGCCGCGACCAAAAGTATCTGGCCTATACCCATTTTGGAAAAATCACGCCCTATTTTGACGGGGGCACAGCACCGGAAGCCGCGCTGTTGGTCAATGTTGAAGGCACCACAACCAACTCAGTCAACCTGAACAATAGCGTGGCAATGGCTGCAGCGATCGCCGCAGCCAGTGACTACGTCGATGCAGGTGTAGACGGTATTGCATATGACATTGGTTCTGCCGGCGGCTTGGGTTCTTTTGACGCTGCCAGCTTAACCGCTTTTAACAACTGGTTAACCGACACTAAAGGCTATTCAGATAGTAAGCTGACAAGTATTTTCGGTGAAACCATCGACCCTAACAGTTTCGATTATCGGCAATACCTTGAAGACAAGGGCGTCACGGCTAGTAATTATTATGCAGACAATACTAATGAAAGCGCGCACTTTAGACTCTGGCGTGCCTTTAATAACTATCGCGAAAGAGAGATTACGAATTCGCTGATCCAAGCCGTTAACATATACGCTGAGCAAACACTCGGCAGAGAAATTGAATTCTATTTTAATCGCTATGGCTTTATCCATACGCCAGCGCGACGCTGGAATTCCATCGACTTAGATTCAGGTAGTTTGGGAGAAACAACCTTCGAGGGCGTCACTTGGAATTACGAAGATGGCCACACCCTTGAGCCGGTATTTAGAGCCGGTCTCAAAAGCTTTGATAAGCGCTTTGAGTCCTGGAACCAGCCTCCTAACACCAGCACAGCAGTACAATCCGTATACTTGGCATCAAACATTGCTAATAATGGCGTCGCTGACTGGCGTGATGACTATCCAGCTACGGCGAGTGTCGCCAGACTAGCTTATCGTTTTCGCGACCAGCTAGACCTTGCGCCTAGCAGCGAAGTGGGCATATTTTATCCGCAGGCGACACTCGCGCATAACGTTGCCATGCAAACAGGCGATGATGCGATGGTCGGCGGCCAGCACTATTGGTACCTTGGTCTGGGCTATCTTATGGCAGACCTGAATATAAATTACGATGTCGCGTTCGCTGCCGACGACCTCGCTAGAGACGATATTTTCAGCTCGGCCGACATTTCCGAATACAATCTCGTGATAGCCGCAGAAACGATTCAGGTGACAGACAATCAGTTCACGCAACTCATTGACTATGTTAGTGACGGCGGCAAGCTGCTGATTATTGGTACCAACGTGTTGCGATACGACGAACTCGGCGAAGACCAAAGCAGTGTCAGGGGCAATGGCACGCTTACTTATCAGACGCTATTCAATACCGTTGGCAGTCAGAGCATCGGTAGCGGCAGTGTCCAAGTTGTATCACTGGATACTTGGGCTTCTACCATGTACTCAGCCAAGGCGAACTCAACATCAGTTTCAAGCAGCACGGTAACAGCGATTCAGAGCGCAGTGACAGCGGCCCTGCCAAGCGGTATCCCTGCACTGTCTACCTCAGAGGACAAAGTTCGAGTGCTGCGCTACACCGATACAACCGGAGATTCATCAGATGTCTATCATTTAATCAATCATGATTTCACCGGTTCGGGCAGCGCCGTAACAACCCAATCCGACTTCACTTTAACCGTGCCCGCTCCTACCAGTTTTAGCGGATCACTGGTCGCAAGCTATGCCACCACAGCAGAAGATGACCCTGTGACCCTGGCGATTACAACCAACGCTGACAGCAGCTTGACAGTGACTGTGCCGACGCTCGAATATTGGGGTATTCTGCGCATAGGCAGCAGCATTGTCTCGGACCCGTTTCCCAACATTGCTCCCATCGCTGACCTGGTCAGCCTATTCGACTATGAAGTCTACAATTCCACCGAAAGTCGAGATCTCTACCTTCGAGCTGCTGATGACAACGGCTTGGCAAGCATCACTTTTTGGTACCAGCAATATGATGCAACCAGCAGCAGCTGGGGCACACTGACCGAAGGCGATACCGTGAGCCTGACCGGGGCTGGTAACCAAATCGAATCAACTGAAACCATTGCTTTTTCATTTGCTGACCTTGCGGCCGGAAAATACCGTTTACAAGTCACAGCAACGGACAATGAAGGGCTTTCCGGCGAAACTGTGAACGACGGCGGTTATGACACACTTATCGGTTACGATATCACAGCGCCGGACTTTTCCGACGTGATCGTGACCGTCACTGACGGCCCTGAGGATGGCGCAACTGTGAGCACTCCTGCATCAGTTGAACTCACTATAGCCAACGTTGCCGACCCGGAATCTGGTATTTTTCAGATCAATACAGCATTCGGGAATGCCTCGTTTGATGTCGACGGCGAACAAGGCAATCCGTATCCCGAAGCAGGTTTTACCCGTACTTTCATCGCACCGGATGCAGGTAGTTACAACCAATATACGGTACGCGCGCGCGCACAAAATAACGCCCAAATATTTAGTGAATGGCAAAACCTTTACACCTACACCTACACACTGCCACCGACCTATGACGGCGACGCTGAAACCCAAACGCTTAGTAATGGCGACAACCAAACCCTGACATTAGATTTTACCAGCGTCTATGGCGATCTCGAGATTGTCTGGTACAAGGACGGTGAAGTCATTGCCAATCAAAGCGAAGCTTCGCTCGCACTTGGGAGTGTCAGCAGCAGTGATGCTGGCGTTTACACCGCCACCATCACGAATCCAGCAGGTACGGTCACTAGCGAATCATTTACGATAACCGTGAATACGATTCTGGAAATAACCCAGCAACCTTCAAACAGCAACATCAGTGAAGGAGACTCTTTTTCTATTACCGTCACTGCAGTGGGCACCGGAGACTTGACCTATCAGTGGAGCCTAGAGGGCACTGATATCGACGGCGCAACCAGCGCGACCTACGCAATTAGCGACGCCGTGCGCGCCACGCATAACGGTAACTATCGCGTCACCATTACTGACGCAACAGGTGCAACAGTGACCAGTAATACCGGCAGAGTCCAGGTACAAGGTGGCGGTGGTGGTGGCGGTGGCGGTGGTGGCGGTGGTGGTGGCAACACCAATGACTCAGATGGTGACGGGGTTCTCGATAGTGCTGACAACTGCGCTACCCTGAGCAACCCAGATCAAACCGACACAGATGGTGATGGCGGAGGCGATGTTTGTGATAACGATGACGACGGCGACGGCAGTCCAGATGATATAGAAGCTATTAACGGTACAGACCCGCTTGACCCAACTTCGTGTCTCGGGTGCTTCACTTGGGACATTGATGGCAACAGCAGTGTCACGGCCCTGGGTGATGGCCTGTTAGTTCTACGTTACCTATTTGGTTTTGAAGGCGACGCCTTGATCGCAGACACTCTGACCGAAACATCAACAAGGACAAGTTCAACTGAAATTCAAACGCATATCCAAGAGCAAGCATCACACCTGGATATCGACGGTGACGGACAAACCTCTCCTTTGACTGACGGCTTATTGTTGCTGCGCTACTTGTTCGAGCTCAGAAACGACGCACTCACCAGCGGAGCCGTTTCGGCAGGTGCTACGCGTCACACCGCGTCTGAGATTGAGGCTTATATTGACGCCAGAATACCGCCGGCAACCTAGGCTAGAAAAAATATAGGGGTAGATGTTAGCGAAACTCGCCGCAGGAAATATCCGTAAGCATCAGCGAAACCTGGACAACGGAATCAACGAGAATGACTTTGCCTTGTAATCAACATAATCAGGCTTGTCTTCGAGTAATTTCTTTTCAATCATCGGGATCGAGACAAAAGTAAACAAAAGAATCATGGCAGCCGATCCCGAAAGCATCCAGTAGTCGGCATAGCCTACCGCGGCGTAACCGAATATCAACACAGCGACCCAAACACCAATTTCGCCTAGATAATTTGGATGGCGACATAAAGACCAGAGCCCGGTATCCAACACCTCAGTGCGACTACGGCGAAACTGGCGGAAGCGGTGCAGTTCCCGATCTGACTGGAACTCGAGCCATACCGACGTCAGACCAACCAACAGCGCCAGATAGTCGAAGCCATTAATCGGGTGGCTACCAATCACGAGCGACTGGTACATCGGTATACAACCAAGAAAAACCAGTATGGTGGGGTAAAGATGGACGCCGGTAAAACTCAGCGGCCACCAAAGAATGCCTGCTTTCGCTTGCAAATTCACATAACGCCAATCGACGTGGCCAAGACCGCTCCAGGTATACGCCCAGTTGGCTGTTAACCTGAAGCCCCAGAGCAAGATCACCAGCGCCACCATAAGCTGGCGAATCAAATCTGCATCACTTTGTAAACTGATCAGGTAGCCAACAATCACCATCGGTATCACACTCCAATAGGCGTCGTAAAAGCTGGAATTTTTATACGCAACACTGAATGCGAAAATGACAATGGTCGCTACCACGTCAGCTATCAACACCTGAACCATCAGGTGATATTCGGTGACGAACTGGAGTGTAAACCCGGCAGCGGCGAGCGCAATCAAGTAACTAATAACAACAATAATATAGGCTTTGCTCATAGGGTAACCACCATCTGTTTGCACTGTTCAGCAAACAACATAATTGACGATGAAGCAAAGTTGCAAGGATTCATTTCTTCAAAGAGGCAAACTCACTGCTATTTTATCAGTGCACCGTGAGCAGTCTAGGACAACACACCTTAAACAATTTCATCTAATTGTTGTTCGGAGGCTGCTTTGGTTTTTAGTGCGAGCTGGAAAGGTGGCACGCACTTGCTGTTTATAGCTGGCGCACCTGTGGTTATCGACGTATATGATTTAGTGCCAGGGAATATTGTCTAGAACAGTTTGTCCCATATCCGGTTTTTCCGTATCAAGCCCAATGACCTTGAGCATTTCTAGCACTTCACTTTGAAGGGTCTCAGAAGCAACCTCTCTTTCTTCCTCAGAGGAAAGATCGCGTCCCAAATTATAGAGCCTTTTCACATACTTGGCAGGTATCCAAGACAAAACCTCTCCTTTTGTTCCTCCAATAGAAGCCTCTGGTTCTGGTTCTTCTCGAATGCCTTTCTTTGCATCATAAATCCCTTGCTCAACAATCTCCTCGATATGTCGCTGGAGAATGTACGCATACCTTTTCCGTATTTCCGTATTTCTTTCACCGGCAACTGACTGATCAGAGAGCGCGTCCCATATTTCCTTTCCAAGCAGCCCCAGCAACGGCCCTCCCTTTTTCACTACGGTCACAACTTTCTTTTGTTTGGTTCTTTTCTCAAGCTCAGATGTTTTCTTCAACAAATAATAAAGTAGCGCAAAAACAATCAGAAACAGAGCTAACAAGGTAATAATCAACAGTACCTCAACGCTTGATTGACCCATTTCTAAGCTCCAGTCAGTGTGATCATTTATTGTAATTCTCGGTCAATTTATAACTTTCAGCCAATTCAGCTTTCCTAATGATATAGAGATCACTCACTTTTTGCTGGATATCAGCAGCAACCGATTTATCGTCTAGCAGGTTCTTTCTGATCGCCTTCTGATTATTTTCAACATTTTTCAATACTGCCAGTTGATTTTTCATTTCTCCAAGCGTCTTCAACTCTCCCAAAACAATTGCTTTTTGGGACTCAGAGAACTCCATTATTTCATCTCCCTTTGCCTGAATTTCGCCGCCTATGACGGTGCCTAATCCTGAAAGATCTTTTGAATGCTTTTGCGTATTCAACTTTAGCATTTCCAAATCACTAATGATGAGCGACTGTTGGCCTTCTATCGACAATAGTTGGTCTTGCACGCCCACCAACTTTTCTATGCCGTCACCTAACTGTATTCCTCTCTTTGCAACCGCAATGATAACACGGTCAAGTTCATCTGTTTTTTGCGATAGTTGCATAGACAGAACAATGTAAAAAAGAATCGAAATCACCAACACAAAACCCGTTATTCCGGAGGTCACATAGATGAGCTTTCTTGCATTATCAATTTGCTGGGAAGTAGATTCTAAGATTTGTTTAATATGCGTCAAAGGCCCAACGTCGACACCGTTAATTTTCAAATTAACGGTCCCGTCACTTATCGAACCACCGCCCTCGATTTCTATTCGATCACTATTTTCGCCTTGACCCTCCATAACAGTATCGATGACTGCATCAGCATCTTCCTCTGGAGCAAGATCATTCGCCGATGAGTCGCTGGCTAAGCCGCTATCAACATCGTCTTCCGGCGCAGATTCTGATAATTCCTGTTCTGGATCTGCACTTTCTGACTCGGCATCGGCAACTTCTTGCACTGCTGAATCTGCACTTTCTGACGCTGTGCTTTCCGACTCTGTGCTTTCTGACTCTGTGCCTTCTGACTCAGAAAGGTCTGCTGCGACTTGCCCTTCTGCCTCATCAGAAACTGGATTTTCCGTTTCCTCTAACATTGGCGCCTCGGGCACACCGCTATCTGTTTCATCTTCTTTGTCATTGGCCATTGGTATAACCTCTATTTTGAAATTGTTAATTCAACAAATCACTTGCAGAAATTACGTAGGAATCTTTTAAACCACCTGTCGATCTTATCCTACTTAGCTTTGCTTCCGTATAAGGGCCTCTAATCACAGCCCAGTAGTTATTTTTCTTTAATCCAACTCGAAACGGCTCTACCGCATCGTTTTTAGCAACCCAGGCGAAAGCGGCATTCTTATTTCTAAATGCCGCTTGCTGAAGAAAGTATGTTGCTTCGACAACGCTTTCGTCTAACTTAATATCGAGTGCAGGTTCTTTCGACGACTCTTGTACGGGGGCAATAGCTGCAGACATGGGTTTACCCGCTGCCAGCGTTTCCGAACGCGTGAACTTTTGCAAGGCGACCGCCTCTACTTCACCAGAAATCACCTCATCTGGCATAACGTCAACGGCTGCTGGCATTGCAGCTGACTCATCCAAACTGGCGTCGACCTTCGCCGAGTTCGCATCTATTTGATCAGAAACCGTCGCTGCTTCTTCTCGCATGACATCTTCTTTCGGGGCAAGCACCATTCGCGTTTCGTCGCCCATCAATACTATTTCCTGACTATCCGTTGTTCCCTCGTTCGACAAGAGGGCGGGCTGAGGCTTAAAAAATGCTGTAAAACTGTTTTTTAACGATTCGATACCCGGCGTTATTACGTCTCCCAGCAAAACGAACGTTGAAAAAGCAACCAACAAAAAAACAAGGGCAGCGTAACCCACGAATGTGTTTTTCTTTTGTCTCGCCAACGGCGATTCTGAATTTTCTACTTTCTCTTTGCTGTGACTTTTATCCTCAACCGGATCAGTATCTTTTTCCGCCTGAACCTTGTCGGCCAGCGCCAGCGGATCGAAGGTAACAATTTGAGCAAAATCGTCTTGTGCCTCTTCTTGAACGGCGAGTTTGTTTACTAGCTCTCTCGCCGTTTGCAAAGAACCGTCTATCTCTGCTCTCTGGAGAAAATCTGCACATTGCTCCACGTCCGGCAAATCAAAGCTCCATAGCGGCGTTCTGGTCACACGAAGCCACTTTTTCATCTCGTCACTTCTCCACGCTATACCCGTCGTTAGCACGAGCACGGAAATTCCTGCCTGCTTAAATTGACTTAAAATACGATGCACAAGTGACAAGGGTGAAACTAATTCTGAATTCGTAAGCTCGAAGATCCACAATTCCTTAGTATTTCCCCGTACTTTCGCCTTCAAATCAAGCTGATCTATTTCTCTTAATCGAACATTCACTTTTTTGATAATAGAGTCTCGATCTAGAGGCGCCCGCTTCACTTCTCCCGATTCTTTGTCCCCGAAGACATTCGAGACAATTTCCCGAACGTAATGCTCTTGCAACGCATAATTTTCGCTGGTGACGACTGCCGCCGAAGCAGGGTTTCTCAAATGAGCGATGATGCTTCTAATCGACTCAGTGTGCTTTTCGCTGAAACTGGAGAATGTTCCAATAAAGGGCTCTTCTCTTATTCCTGTATTTTTTTTCATAAGTTGTACTCCACACCTATCAATTAATTCGGCCTACGACCAAACTCATCAAACCACAGCTCCTTTGGCACTTTTGGTTTGGGCTTCTTGAGACTCGTTCCTTCTTGTTTCGCTAATTCCAACCCGAAGACATAAGCAATGACTTGAGCGACAGCCAAAAACAAAGCCTGAGGAATATATTGGCCAAGTTCTGTCGTAAAGTAGATTGCTCTTGCAAGTTGCGGTGACTCAAACACCAGCACCTTATTTTCTTTGGCAATGTCTTTGATTCTTTGTGCAATTAGCCCTTTGCCTTTTGCTAAGACTTTTGGAGCCGCCTCAGAATTCTGGTCGTAGCTCAGCGCCACCGCAAAATGTTCCGGGTTAGTAATCACAACATCAGCGGCAGGTACATCCTGTAACATCCGTTGCTCGGCCATTTCCCGCTGTTTTTGCTTAATTTTCTGGCGAACCTCGGGCTGACCTTCAATTTCTTTAAACTCATCTTTTATTTCTTGCTTGGTCATCTTTAATTTTCTGATGAACTCAAATCTTTGATATGGAACGTCAATGGCTGCTATTACCGCCAGTGCTACGGAGACAATCAAGGCGCCTAGCAGGACAAATGAAACCGCGTCATAGATCTTAGAAGCGATATCTCCTCTCGAAAACAAAAGCACTTGCTCATAATTGCTGTATAAATATATGGCTGCAGTCACTGCGACTAGAGAAAACTTTAAAACAGATTTCACGAGTTCAACGACCGCTTTGAGACCAAAAATTCTTGCCAAACCGGAAATCGGATTAATCTTACTGGCCTTGGGCGCTATCGCTTTCCATGAAAACACAAACCCATCCAATGCTGTCGCACCGAAAATGGCGAGCAATATTGAGATCGCAAGCACAGGGCTAAGCACTAAGTAACTCTCTCCTACTATCGTCGCTAATCGCACAACTAAAGCAGATTCATCCTTCAGAGAATCGATGGAAAAAATGAGACTGTCTTTGAACAAGGCAATAAACCGAGGCCCCAGAAAAAAACTGAGCGAATATAACGAGGCGATAAAACCGATCGTGACAACCGCTATTGTCATATCTTGCGACCTTAGAACCTGGCCGTCTTCTCTTGCTTTTTCGATTCGGCGAGAGGTCGGTTCTTCGGTTTTTTCCTCTTGTGGTGTATCTTCGGCCATATCCCTATCCGCCCAGTATCAGAGTAAGCCTGCGAAAGGCCAAAAACCAAAAGTTTTCAACTTGCGCAAACCAGAGAGGCATCGTTAGAAGCAACATGCCCAATCCTGCCGGAATCAGCGCCGGAAAACCGACCGCGAAAACATTGAGGCTCGGCGCAGCCCTCGAGATAATCCCGAGTGATGAATTAATAAGGAGCAGTCCGAATATAATCGGAAATGCGATAGAAACAGCACCTAGAAACATCTGCGAGGTCCAAATGATAAAACTTTGAATCATTAGCGAACCGAAGACGCCTGAGGCAATAGGCACCAGCTCAAAGCTCTGCTGCAGTAGGGAGATTAGAATGAGATGCCCGCCGAAACTCATGAACAGCAAAAACCCGACGACGATAAAAAACTGTGACAATGTAGGCACATTACCCACGTTAGGGTCGATCATGTTCGCCATGCTTAAGCCCATGCCGCCGGCAATAATTTGTCCACTGACGATTAAACCAGCAAGCACAATTTGTAGCGTAATCCCCATTAAACCGCCGACAAGCACCTCGTGCGTTATGCCCAGCAAGGCACCAAAACTGAAAGGGTCAATTGCTGGAATATCGATCAGCGGGTAGATCATCCATGTCAAAATCAGACTCAGCAGGATTGTTACCCGGAGGTTAATCGCAGCCTGCGAAAAAAATGGCACCGTCATCAAAAAAGCAGAAACTCTGATCATCGGCCAAAGGAACGTTTCGAGTAGATGGATAACATGAGGGGCTAGGATTTCCATAGTCGCTAGTAATCCATGTTTCTTATACGTTCAAAAACGGTGTCGAAATAATCAATCAATACCGCTAACTGCCACTCACCAAAAATAATAAGTGCCAACAACATCATCCCTAACTTAGGAATAAAACTTAAAGTCATTTCCTGAATCGAAGTAGCGGCTTGCAAAATACCGACAATCAAACCGGTGCCCAGAGCAGCACCGAGTATGGGTGCTGCAACGAGTACCGTCACAAGCAACGCTTCGACGGCTATATCCATTACGATTCCAGGTTCCATTACATCTATCCTACGGCAAAGGTCGAAATTAATGAGCCCGTAATCAGCCCCCAACCATCAACTAGCACAAAAAGCAGCAGCTTGAATGGTAGCGAAATCATCATTGGAGAAAGCATCATCATACCCATCGACATCAAGACACTCGCAACAACGAGATCGATGATGATGAAGGGAATATAAATTAGAAACCCAATGGTAAACGCCGTTTTTAATTCAGATGTGAGGAAAGCAGGCATCAGCGTTGACAGCGGAATATCGCTGACATCGTCTACGGGTTCGTCATTTGCCATTTCCATAAACATCAGTAAGTCCTTCTCTCTTACCTGCGCTAGCATGAAGCCACGCATGGGTGGTAAGGCGAGTTCGATGCCTTCTTGAAATGTCACTTCGTTCGCTTGAACCGGGAGGTACGCACCTTCATAAATCTGATCAAAGACTGGCTTCATGATAAATATCGATAAGAAAACAGCGATACCTATCAGCACCTGATTAGGCGGCGTTTGACCCGTGCCTAGTGCCTGCCTAACGAGCGATAACACGATGATGATTCTGGTAAACGATGTCATTAAAACAACAATCGAAGGCAGAATCGTAAGGATCGACATTAGAACCAAAATCTGTAACGACAACCCATACTCAGATCCAGCGTCATTTGCCGTTATCAAAGTCAAAGCAGGCCCTAACTCAGCGGCGCTAGCGGTTTCTCCAAGGGCACATAAAAAAAGCGCAAGCAATGCTTTAACCGGCATTGTTACAGCGGACTGCGCGTCTTTAATCTTTGAAAACAACAAACTCATACTCTGTTAGTCCAAATTTTTACATCGTGGTATCGATCAGGAACTAATATGCAATTAAGGGGCCAACAATTATTTTGTGTAAAAACAACAGCTTATAGAGCGGGGACAGTTTCAACTGGCGATATGTCAGAAATCTGACACTTTTCGGTGGCCGCTTTCACCTCATGGCGGGAATTTGTTAGGGTGGGATAGTTTAGACAACGGGTCTCAAGTTTACAGATGCGAATTCGATTAGCTTTTGTGCTTTCCTTTTGCCTTTGCGCCAACGCCGAGGAGCAAAAAAAAGAAATAGAGTATCCATATAAAACCTGTTTCGAGCGAGCTGGGAAGCAATACAATATCAGTCCCAGCTTTTTAGCATCGGTCGCGAGCGTGGAGAGCAGCCTGAACCCCAACGCAGTATCCAGTTCTGATGCTGTGGGTTTAATGCAAATCAAATGGCCACTAACGGCGAGGGAATTGGGCATCAAAAGCAGAGAACAACTATTCGATCCCTGCTCTAACATCAATGCTGGCGCGAAATATCTTAAATTGCTCGAAAACCGCTTTGACAGCCGCATGCTTGCGCTCGCGGCCTACCATATAGGGCCCACTAAGGTTTCCGCTATCAACGCAGTGCCAAAATCGACACTCAGCTACAGTGAAAAAATCTATCAAGAAGAGGCGTTGCTCGCCTATTCATCCGCTCTGGCAGATCTAGGGTCCTGCGAGATCGCGCAGCTGATTGCGCTAACGGTGAAAACGCATCACCCGAAACAGCGCCAAGTCGAGGTTGTAAATTGGCTGAATAAAACCCAGAAGTTTTGCTCTATCGCAGCACTGTCTGCATTTAGGAACCGTTTACCCGAGCTTATGGGTACGGCAGATGCAGACGGGAAGGTCGATCGACTGCTGGATCGTATCCTGGCTTTAAAAGTGAACAACAAATAAGTATCACCGCGTTAAATAGAAAAAGCCGGAGGAGTAAACTCCCCCGGCCTTTTTCCAACCTTCATTATCAAT
>ERZ1049444.2442-NODE-2442-length-12260-cov-6.359115_pt1 | contig 12260 bp, 13 predicted proteins | sample MGYA00383101_ERZ1049444 | MGnify/ENA primary metagenome ERZ1049444 (study PRJEB29581, sample SAMEA5548371) | metagenome | biome: marine; feature: coastal; material: water | depth 50 m | study: Short-term variability in the microbial, nano- and picoplankton...
TCAAGTGTGGGTGCTAATACTACAGTTGCTCCCGATGGAACAACTACAGCAGAGACACTTACTTTTACCACTACAGGATATGGTTCAGTTTTTAAATCAGAAACAGTTGTAGCTGGTCAACCATATACTTTTAGTGTTTTTGCAAAAGCAGGTGTTACAAATATTTTATCTTTAGAACAACGTTTAGGTAATAGTGTAGGTGTTGATGTAAGTACATTTAATTTATCAACAGGAACTATTATATCTAATGGAGATGCTGACTCTACATCTATAACAGATGAAGGTAATGGTTGGTTTAGATGTTCTACAACTACAAATTCTTCTCCAGATACAACTGAAGTATTTATTATAGGCAGAGGAACTAGTGGTTCTGTAAATGACACAATATTTATTTGGGGTGCAATGTTAAGTGATGGAGCAATAAAAAGAAAATATATTAAAACTACTAGTGCAGTTTCATCAACAATAGAAAGAGGTGAGGTTTCAAAAACTTATTATGACAATCAGTAATACAAATTTAGTTGATGATGGTTTTAAAGTAATTAATAAAATTACTGGTGCAAAAAATGAAAGTGAAAAATTGATAGAAGTAGATAGTTTAAAAAATTCTACTAACGAATCAGAGATATCAATTGCAAATGCATATTACGAAGTAGAAGGCACAGGCACGGTAACTTTGCAATTTGATAATGAAAAAGAATTGACTATGACAGGTATAGACAATTACGGTTTAAAACCTAATGAAACAAAAATAAAAGGCACAGGCGACATTACAATTACAACTGATACAAATGTAGATAAGTTTAGTTTAATGTTAGAGTGTCATAAGGAAACAGGATTTAGCAATGGCTGATATAGTAACAACACAAACAATAGCTGATACCTCTGGTGTTAAGTTTGTTGCAAAACTAACAAACTTTTCAGATGGTACTGGTGAAACTTTAGTAAAAAAAATAGACGCTTCAGAGGTTACATTTATGACCGAAGACGCAAACAGAAAAATATCCAGAGTATGGTACTCTATTAACACAGCTAATAGTAAATCTGCTGTTGAGTTAATATGGGACGGAGATACAAATGCTACTGCCATGGTATTAGGTGGTAATGGTTATTTTGATTTAAGAACTGCTGGTAATGAGATAACAAACAACGCAAGTACACCTACTGGAGACATATTATTATCTACTAAAAATTTTGCTGTAGGTGACAACTATACAATTATTATCGAGTTTAGGTAATAAAACTGTATAAATAGTATAGAGAACAGAGAGAGAACATGAAACTAATATCGGAAGAAATTCAAAACGCAGAATACTTGGTTGAAGAAGCCAACGGTAAAAAATCATACAAGATTAAAGGTGTCTTTCTACAATCAGATATCAAAAATAGAAATGGAAGAATATATGAAAATGATATCCTTACAAAAGAAGTAGATAGATATTCAAAAGAATTTATTGATAAAAAAAGAGCATTCGGTGAATTAGGCCATCCAGATGGACCTACTGTTAATTTAGAGAGAGTATCACATATGATTACATCTCTAAAAGGCGAAGGCAAAAATTTTATCGGTGAAGCAAAAATCATGGACACACCTTACGGTAAGATTGTAAAAGGTCTTATTGATGAAGGCGCTCAATTAGGAGTATCTTCAAGAGGTATGGGATCCTTGGTTCAAAAAGGTGGTGCTAACTATGTAGGAAAAGATTTCTACTTGGCTACTGCTGCCGACATTGTTGCAGACCCCTCAGCTCCAGACGCTTTCGTAGAAGGCATTATGGAAAACAAAGAGTGGGTATGGGATAATGGTGTCATTAAGGCACAGGATATTGAAGAGTATAAAGAACATATACATCAAGCAAAAAGACTTAAATTAGCAGAGGCCAAGGTCAATGTATTTAAATCTTTTCTTGAAAAACTTTAATCTTATAAATATCTATTAATTAGAGAAAAATAACTAGTTATTTTAAAAAAGGAGATTTCTCAAATGGCCGATACAGAAAACAAGTTAGAGGCGTTAGAGCAAGTAGCAGTAGCTGAGGCGAGTGCAAACCCCCAGGCTGATGCTCCTAAAAAAAATGCTGTAGCGGCTGAACCTTCTCACATTGCTAAAATGAACAATGCTGAAGATTTAGGTCCGGCTGTTGTTAAACCAACAGACAGCAATCCTGACGCAACTAAAAAATCAAAACAAGTTTCTGGCGACGCTCAACAAAAATCGCAAGGTGCTCCTGAGGCAATGCCAAAATTGTCTGGACACAATACGAAATTAGAGGGTGCAGAAGCTGAAGAAGGTTCGGAAGAAATCAAGGAAGGCGAAATGCCTAAAGCTGCTTTAGACGCATTGAAAAAGCATAAAGAAAAGTCGGAAGATAAAGAAGACAAGAAAGATGCTAAAGATGTTGAAGAAGCTGAAGATCATATGGACAAAGACAAGAAACCAATGAAAGCTGGTTACATGTCTTCTAACTACAAAATGAAAAAAGAAGAAGTTGATGAACATATGAACGCTTTAGTCGCTGGACAAGATGACTTATCCGAAGAATTTAAAACTAAAGCTGCAACTGTATTTGAATCAGCAGTAAACTCTAAAGTAAAAGAGATTGCTGAATCAATGGAAGTTGAAGTTCAAAATAATTACGAGCAAGATATTGCAAATGCAAAAACTGAGTTAACTGAAAAAGTTGACAGTTACTTATCTTATGTCGTTGAAGAGTGGATGAAAGAAAACGAAATCGCTCTTGAAAGAGGCATTAAAGGTGAGATCGCTGAAGACTTTATTAGCGGACTTAAAAAACTTTTTGCTGAGCATTACATTGATGTTCCAGATGAAAGATACAATGTGCTTGAAGATCAAGCAGCTAAAATTGAATCTTTAGAAAAGAAACTCAATGAGCAGATTGAAAAAAATGTTGAATTAAACAAGGACAATGCAGACAAAACTCGTTCAGAAATAATGAGTGAAGTTGCAAGTGACCTTGCTGATACATCAAAAGAAAAATTTGCTAAACTTGCTGAAGAAATTGAATGGTCAGACGCTGACTCTTTTAAAACAAAATGTGAAACTATTAAAGAATCATACTTTGGTAAAAAAGAAGAAGTAAAAGATCAATTAGATGATGTGGCGGCTGGCGATACATCAGCAGACAATGTTGACTTATCGAAAGCTATGGCTGCTTACACTGCCGCTATAAGCAAAACAAAAGATATGAAAATATCTTAGTATAATACGGAAAAAGGGAGAAAATTAAAATGTACTTATCCGAAACACACGAAAAAAAATGGCAGCCTGTGTTAGAACATCCAGATTTACCAAAAATCGGAGATTCTTACAGACGAGCCGTTACATCAGTTATCTTGGAAAACCAAGAAAGAGCTGCTAAGGAAGATCAAGCATATTTGTCAGAAGCTGCGCCTACAAACGCAACTGGAGCAAATATTTCTAACTGGGATCCAATTTTAATCTCATTAGTTAGAAGAGCTATGCCTAACCTTATCGCTTACGATATCGCTGGTGTTCAACCAATGACTGGTCCGACAGGACTTATATTTGCTATGAGAAGTAGATATACAAATCAAACTGGTGCAGAAGCATTTTTTGACGAATCTGATTCAGATTTCTCAGGAAGAAATGCTGCTGGTTCAGCAACTGGAGGTTTCTCTTCAACTGCTCACGCCGGTACTAATCCAGGTGCTCTAAACGACTCACCATCTGCTGGTGCTTTTACAAAAGGTACAGCAATGACTACAGCGAAAGCTGAAGCATTAGGTGACGCTGCTGGAAACGCTTTTGCTGAAATGGCATTCTCAATTGAGAAATCAACTGTTACTGCTAAATCAAGAGCTCTTAAAGCAGAGTACACAATGGAACTTGCTCAAGACTTAAAAGCAATCCATGGTTTAGACGCTGAAACTGAACTTGCAAATATCTTATCTGCTGAAATCCTTGCGGAAATCAACAGAGAAGTTGTAAGAACAGTTTACATCAATGCAGAAAAAGGTGCTGCTACAAACACAACTACTGCTGGTATCTTTGATTTAGATACTGACTCAAACGGTAGATGGTCAGTTGAGAGATTCAAAGGTCTTATGTTCCAATTGGAAAGAGACGCAAACAGAATCGCTCAAAGAACAAGAAGAGGTAAAGGGAACATGATTATTTGTTCTGCTGATGTCGCTTCTGCTCTACAAATGGCTGGTGTTTTAGATTACACACCTGCATTAAACAATAACTTGAATGTTGATGACACAGGCAATACTTTTGCTGGTGTTCTTAACGGCAGATTCAAAGTATACATTGATCCATATAGTGCAAACAGTTCAGCAACACAATACTATGTTGTTGGTTACAAAGGTACTTCACCTTATGACGCTGGTATGTTCTATTGTCCATATGTTCCACTACAAATGGTGAGAGCAGTTGGTCAAGATACTTTCCAACCAAAAATTGGTTTCAAGACTAGATATGGTCTTGTTGCTAACCCATTTGCTGAAACAGGTGCTATCACAGGCGCTCACACTCCAGTAAATGACGCTGGTTCTGCTAACGCTAACAGATACTACCAAAGAGTTAAAGTTTCTAACTTAATGTAATATCTTGTAGAGTTTTCTACAGAATACAAAAAGGGGGCTTCGGCCCCCTTTTTTTTGGCCTTTCCGGATGGATAAATATAATTATGACAGTTACAAGTACATACGCAAGACAACCTACAAAACTAGACTATGCTTCGCCTACACAGTTTAAGTTTCAACTTGCAAAACTACCAAAAGTAGAATATTTTTGTACGGCTGCAAATATACCAGGTATTAGTATACCATCACCATCACAACCTACACCACTTGCAGATATTCCGTTACCAGGAGATACAATATCTTTTGATGACTTATCTGTTACTTTTATGGTGGATGAGAACTTGGAGAACTATAGAGAGATACATGGCTGGATGTATGGTATTGGGTTTCCTATCTCACGAACACAATTCGGAAGTCTTGTGGACGCTGGGAAAGATAGGTTTCCAACACAAGGTAAAGATAGTTTAACAACTGATCCTGGAAAAGTTAAATATGGTGCGAAGCCTATAGGACCTATTTTTTCAGACGCAACTCTTAATGTTTTGACTAGTAAAAATAATGCAAATATAGAGGTCAGATTTAGTGATGTTTTTCCAACTTCATTATCTGGACTTGATTTTAACCAACAAGCTGATGATGTAAATTACTTGTCGGCAACAGTTACGTTTAAATATAAAATTTTTGAATTTGCTACAAAAAATGCAAGTGTAACAACAAATACTGTTACTTAAAAGCTTTACATTTTCACATAATTGTGATAGGATATGTATATTATGGATTTAGAAAAATTACAAGAACAAGCTGATAGTGATTTAAAGATTAATGATAGTGAACTTGATTTAGAATCTCTTAAAACACCTCAATTACACAACAAATATTTAAAACACTTAACAAAATTTAAGTTAATGTTAAGTCGTGCTGAAGGCAATTTATATAATACCAAAAGAGAACTTTGGGAATATTATACAGGTAAAGCAGACGCCTCAGTATATGCACAAAAACCATTTAACTTTAAATTGTTAAGACAAGATGTAGACCAATATATTCAATCAAATGAAGAATATATTAAGGCAAAACAAAAAGTAGATTACTTACAAACAACGGTAGATTTTTTAGATAGAACAATTAGACAAATAACTAATAGAACTTTCACAATAAAAAATGCAATTGATTGGCGTAAATTTACTAGCGGTGCTATCTAAATTTTAAAATGACCATCACCAGATATATTATTGTTGACAAAAAAGATGATGTCTATTTAAAGATAGAGGCAGATGATGATATAAGAAGAGAACTAGGTCAGTTCTTTACATTTGAAGTACCTGGTTTTAAGTTTATGCCTCAATTTAGAAATCGTGTATGGGACGGAAAAATAAGATTGTTCTCATATCAAACAGGCCAGATTTATGTTGGTCTATATCCATATATATTAAAATGGTGTGAAGACAATAACGTACAAGTTGTTGACGGAACTAAAATACAAGACACAAAGGTAGATGATAGTAAGGTTGATAAGTTTATCAAAGCACTAAATATTCCCTTTAAGGTCAGAGATTATCAAAAGGAGGCATTTGTTTATGCAACTAAAAAAAATAGGTGTTTGTTACTTTCGCCCACAGCTAGTGGAAAATCTCTTATTACTTATCTTCTTGTTAGGTTTAACATTCTTCGGTTAAAAGAACAAAAGAAAAAGATATTAATAATAGTACCAACCACATCTTTGGTAGAACAATTGTTTAAAGACTTCAAAGATTATGGTTGGTCACCAGAGAAAAATGTACATAGAATATATCAAGGTCATGGTAAAGAAACAACTAAACCTGTGATTATATCTACATGGCAATCTATCTATAATTTACCTAAAAAATGGTTTAAAGATGTTGGTATGATTATAGGTGACGAAGCTCATTTGTTTAAAGCTGTTTCATTGACAAAGATATTGACAAAGTTAGATAAGTGCCCATATAAAATAGGTATGACAGGTACTTTAGACGGTAGTAAAACACATAAACTTGTATTAGAAGGACTATTTGGTGCTGTAAATAAAGTTGTATCTACAACTGAATTACAAGAAAAGAAACAATTAGCAGATTTAAAAATATATTCATTGATATTAAAACATGGTTCTATAGAGTGTAAACATGCACACGGTTTTACTTATCAAGAAGAAATGGATTATATAGTACAATCAGATAAAAGAAATAAGTTTATAAAAAATTTGGCGGCTGGTTTACAAGGTAATACATTATGTTTATTTCAGTACGTTGAAAAACATGGTAAAGACTTATACGAAATGATAAAAAACAAAGCAACAGATAAGAAGGTATTTTATGTTCACGGAGGAATTGACGCAGATGAAAGAGAAAAGATTAGAGAAATTACAGAGAAAGCTGACAGCGCTATTATTGTTGCGTCATATGGGACTTTCAGTACAGGCATTAATATACGGAACTTGCATAACATTATTTTTGCTAGTCCTTCTAAATCTAGGATAAGAAACTTACAATCAATTGGTCGTGGTTTAAGATTAAAAGATAATAATGGACATGCGACATTATATGATATAGCTGATGATCTAACTTATAATGGTAAAGAGAATTATACTTTAGCACATTTTAGAGAAAGGATAAATATCTATAGTGAAGAAGACTTTGATTATGAAATACACAATATAGAGTTAAACAATGAATCAGACAGTTAAAATAATTAAGTTAATTAACGGTGACGACATTGTTACCGTTCTACCTACTGGTGACAAACAGTTACCAGATAATGGTCCTCTAATTAGATTAGACAAACCTTTACAAATCAAGTATGTTCCTCAAATGACTCCGATGGGGTTTAGAGATTACATTGCTATGATTCGTTGGACTAATTATACTAGTGATAAGGTGGTTACTATACCTAAAGATAAAATTATGACAATCACCAATGCCTCTCTTGAAATGTCTAACAGTTATGCTCAAATAGTTAAAAACTATGATGGACTAGACAAACCTAAAAGAGATGAGAATTATCATAGAAAAGAGTTTACGGCTGATGAAAATAAAAAGATGAATGAAATCTTTAGAGAACTAGATGATGATGAAGAGGAACCTACGTTACATTAAGGATACTCTGGTGAAAACGGACACCGTTATTATACGCAAATAAAAAATATTGTCAACCGTGGATTGACCATTGACAATTTCGTTAAAATATTATATAGTGAGGATATTATGGCACAAACAAAAAAGAAATCAGAACATTATGTCAATAACAAAGAATTCTTGGCCGCTATGGTTGAGTATAAAAAGTTAGTTGACAAAGCAAAAAAAGAAAAAAAGAAAAACCCTAGAGTACCAGATTATATTGGTGTTTGCTTTTTAAAGATAGCAAATCACTTATCATACAGACCTAATTTTATTAACTATACATATAGAGATGATATGATTAGTGATGGTATAGAAAACTGTTTACAGTATTTAAATAATTTTAATCCAAAAACATCAAACAATCCTTTTGCATATTTCACGCAAATAATTTACTATGCTTTTATAAGAAGAATACAAAAAGAAAAAAAACAAGTAACAATCAAACAAAGAATGATAGCAGACGCAAATTATGATGATTTAGTTTTACAACCTGGAGAAGATAGAGAATTTAAAAATCAGTTTACAGAGTTTTTAAGAAAGAATATGCCTGTAGAGGAACCTGTTAAAAAAACTAAACCTAAAACTAAAGCAAAAAAGAAAAAAAAATAATGAAAATAGCTTTGTTAAATGATACCCATTTCGGGTGTCGTAATGATTCACCAGCATTTATTGAATATCAAAATACATTTTATAATGATTTGTTTTTTCCTTATTTGCAAAAGAATAATATCAAAACATTGATACACTTAGGTGATGTGGTAGATAGAAGAAAATTTATCAATCACAATACGGCACATAACTTTAAAAAAGTATTTTGGAATAGACTAGATGAATTAGGTATTGATACACATATTATCATTGGTAATCACGACACTTATTACAAGAATACAAATGAAGTAAACGCAATGCAAAATCTTGATATAAGCAAAGAAGCCAAAGTATATACTCATGCTACAACGGTAACTTTTGACAATCTACCTATACTTTTTATACCATGGATTTGTGATGATAACGAAGCTGAAACTATTAGAACAATAGAAAATACGCAATCAACAATTGCAATGGGTCATTTAGAAATAAAAGGTTTTGAAATGCACAATGGACATATGAATGACCACGGCACAGAAAAATCTATATTTAAAAGATTTGAAAAAGTAATGTCTGGTCACTTTCACAAAAAGTCAGATGATGGTCACATTTATTATCTTGGTACACAATACGAAATGACATGGTCAGATTACAAATGTCCTAAAGGTTTTCATATATTTGATACAGAAACAAGAGAACTATCAAGAGTTGAAAATACAAATACTATATTTAAAAAAATAGTTTACAATGATAAAGAAACAAACTATGACCAGTTTGATATTACACCATATGATAAGTCTTTTATAAAACTGTATATGTCAAATAAAACAGATACAGATATGTACGAAAGATTAATGGATAGATTATATAATCATATTAATTTACATGCTATTGATGTAATAGAAGACCCTACAGATGTTGGTGCTTCAGTACCAGAAAATTTATTAGAACAAGGAGAAGACACACTTACATTTTTAGGAAATTATATTGATCAAATAGATGTTAAAATAGATAAACAAAAATTAAAAGCATTTGCTAAAGAATTATATATGGAGGCTGGTGAGTGATACTATTTAAAAGAATATCATATAAAAATTTCTTATCTACTGGTAATCAACCAATAGAAATAGCATTAGATATGTCACAAACTACATTAATTGTAGGTACAAATGGTAGTGGCAAATCAACACTATTAGACGCATTGTGTTTTGTATTATTTAATAAACCATTTAGAATTATTAAGAAAGAACAAATGGTCAACACTATTAATAATGGTGATTGTATTGTAGAGGTTGAGTTTGATGTAGGTACAAAGAACTATATTGTAAGAAGAGGTATCAAACCAAATTTATTTGAGATTTTTTGTGATGGTAAACTAATTAATCAAGACGCCAACAATATAGACTATCAAAAATATCTAGAACAAAATATAATGAAACTAAATTACAGATCATTTATTCAAGTTGTATTATTAGGGTCATCATCATACGAACCGTTTATGAAGATGAAACCAAGATATAGAAGAGAAGTTGTTGAAGAGATACTTGATATCAGAGTTTTTGGTCTTATGGATTTAATTTTGCGTTCACAACAAAGTGATTTACAAAAAAAGTTGACAGAGGTAAGGCACCAAGTAGAGTTAATAAAGACCAAGTATGAAACTGAAGCAAAATACTTAAAGACTTTGGAGACCAAAGGGAGTGATAACCTGACGGTACAACAAAATAAGATAGTAGAAAATGATGGAAATAAAGTAGTATATGAACAAAAACTACAAAAACTAAATGAAGACATTGCAGTTAGTCAAAATGCATTAAGTGGCCACGAAACGGTAAATAAAAAGATAAAAGATTTAGAAAAATACGAAACAAAGATAGAACAAAACCTAGATACACATAAGAAGACTTTAAAATTTTTCAAAGAGAATGACACATGTCCGGTGTGTACACAATCTATTGATACTAAATTTAAGGAAGAGAAATGCAATCACGAAACTACAACAATTTCCAAACTAGAATCAGGACTATCACAGCTCGTAGGAGAACTAACTGGTCACGAAAAGAAGTTAACTCAATTCAACCAGATGTCAAACAAGATACAAGAAATGAATGTAGAGATAGCAAAGATAAACGGAAGTCTATCAGCGTTAAAGAAACACAGCGATCAAATTCAGCTAGAGATTTCTACAGCTAGTCAAAAAGATGGCGACATTGAAAAGATAGAACTTGAACTATCTAAAATGTCAGCAGACCTTGGTGTGGCAGACGGACACTTAACAGATGTACAAGAAGAAAAAGATTATGTTGATGTATTGAGAGAAATACTAAATGACAAAGGTGCTAAGGCACAAATTATTCGTAAGTATGTACCTATTATGAATGCCTTAATTAATAAGTATCTACAGGCCATGGATTTCTATATCTCATTTAATTTAGATGAAGAGTTTAATGAAACAGTTAAATCAAGATTTAGAGATACATTTAATTACAATAACTTTAGTGAGGGTGAGAAGATGAGAATTGATCTTGCTTTACTATTTACATGGCGAGATATTGCTAGAATGAAAAACAGTACCAATACAAACTTATTATTACTTGATGAGATATTTGATTCATCATTAGACGGTCAAGGTACAGATGACTTCTTTAAAATCATTAAAACATTAGAAAAAGAAAACATCTTTATTATATCACATAAAGGAGATATACTATTTGATAAGTTTACCAACATAATTAAATATGAAAAGGTACAAAACTTTACACAATTAGGAACAATATGAAAGAACTAAAATTAATACCACCAAATGACCCTAGAGTACAAACTGCTATAGCACCTTATACAGATGACATGTTAAAAGAACATGATTTTAAAGATAGAAAAGAATTAACAGAGGCTATGTTTACTTGTATGAATAAGTTTCATGGTATTGGTCTTACTTGTAATCAAGTTGGTTTACCTTTTAATATGTTTGTAGCAGGTGGTCATCCATCAATTGACGGTGGCAAAGCAATTGCTATGTATAATCCTATGATTATATCTTCTAGTGTAGAAAACTTAATGATGAAAGAAGGCTGTTTAACTTATCCTTTCTTATTTTTAAATATTAAAAGACCTAGAAAGTGTGTATTTAAATATGAGGATAGTGAGGGTAATTTACAAGAAGCACACCTTGATGGTATGATGAGTCGTATATGCCAGCACGAATATGACCATATATTAGGCAGAAATTTTGTAGAACATGTATCTAAATTCAAATTAAAAAGAGCACAAGATAAAGCTATTAAAGAGATTGAAAGACTAAAACGATATAAAGAACAAAGCAACCAAGCTTGACATTTTAATAGTTTTCTAGTATTATATACATTATGACTTATTCGTGGAAGAAAGGAATGTCCATTGAAGATCAATGGCAAAATTGGCAAGATAACAATCCTTTAGATAAAATACCAGATGTAGATACAGATGTATTAAAGCAAGCTCTTATTAAAGACTTGTCTTATGTATCATCTATGAATGTTAAAGAATATACTTTATATCAGAAATGGTGTGAAGTAAAAGATAGATATCCAACTGTAGAAACAAATAGTTTTTTTGATGATAAACCTGCAATGTTAAAACCTGACCAGGCAACAGTCATACAAGAAGTCAAAAATAACTTTTGGTTACCAGATGACCCCGAAGAATACTTAGAATTACAACCAGAATTGATATGGACAGATGGTGCTGAAATACAATCACATACAAATGCTAAGGGCAGTGAGATATGGAATGCATTAAGAACATTTTTATCTACCATGAAAAACAATAGTAACATTGGTAGAAATCTAAACTTTCTAATTAGAGATAAGAAGACAAAGAAATATCTTGGTGTTACTTGTATGTCCTCTGACTTTCTAGACCTTACACCTAGAGACGAATATATTGGTTGGGATAGAGTGGCTAAGACACAAAAAATGATTAATCATACTT
>ERZ1049444.2452-NODE-2452-length-12241-cov-5.380683_pt1 | contig 12241 bp, 10 predicted proteins | sample MGYA00383101_ERZ1049444 | MGnify/ENA primary metagenome ERZ1049444 (study PRJEB29581, sample SAMEA5548371) | metagenome | biome: marine; feature: coastal; material: water | depth 50 m | study: Short-term variability in the microbial, nano- and picoplankton...
CGATTCTTGCAATAGTTTCGACCATACCGTTTCATTCCATTTCATTTCTGATAATGTGTTCACAGCTGCATCTCCAGCCTTTGTAATCGTCATTTTCCAGTCAGGATGATCGATGTATTCCGAAGTATGTTTCGACCCTTCCGGTTTCCAAACGAGAAGAACTGGGGTTTGAACCCCAAAGCTTCGAGCATGACCTGGGCTAGGAGGAGAACCGGGTATTGTTCGTAATTCCACGCCACCAACGTAGAGGCCAAGAACATCGCCAAGTCCGCCTCGATACCGTCGTTCAATGTGGTGAGAAATACGGAAATATTGTTCAATCGAGCCTTGATTGGTCATTTCAAAACATGCAAGAGCAGTTGCGCAGAGGCCTGCTGCTGACATACCAAACCCTTGACTTACTGGAAGTTCAAGTTCAATGGTCAATACATAATGAATATCTGTTGGTAAGAGACGAGCGTTTCGTAATTCATCAATCAGATCAACATACATTTCCGTTTGACCATCAAAAGGCCCTCCATGAGACGAGATGGTCACTTCAGTACGGCCTTTTCCTTTGATTTCGAGAACATCACGCTGCCAACCAGCCATTTCTTGTCCTTGTTCTTCTGGTTCAGCCTGTCCATTTGGTTCAATGGTCGCAACAACACCTTTCTCGAGACACATTCCTGCGCCTCGACTTCCTTGATTACGAGGTAAGATTGCATCATCATGTATTGAGAACAGTAAGGTGATGTGACCACCGACGCGAACTGTTGCCATAACGTGTCCACCTCTTCAATAGGCATCAATATGGCGGAAAAATCCGCTGTTTGTGTGCTCAAGCGAAGGCTCGACCGAGGTCTTCACTAATGTTCTGGAAACGGCTCTTCAGTTCTTCAAGTGCAAGATTGAAGATGGTTGCTCCAGGCATTGAACCATCGGTTTGGAAGGAGAAGATGAAACTTCCCTCAACCGGGTTAAGGACGATTGCATCATCGAAATCACCATCGCGTCCAGTTCCTGCACCGACTTGGTGAAGTGCTTTCTCAAGGTCAAGAACAGTTGCGATATCTGTGCACTTCTTGCTCTTGAACAACTTAGCATCGATTGGACGACCATCAGTTGTTGAAAGATCGAGTCCAAACAGAACGTTAGCCTTCTTTGGCTTCTTCAGTTCAGCTTCGTAAACAGGCTGGAAGGTTACTGCAGATGCTGAAGCCCACTTTGCGTGATCTCGACCACGTCCAAGTGTTGCGAATGCAATGAATTCAAGGAATTGGCCTTGAGCAAGGTACGTCAATGGAATTGGTTGCATCTCTTCTGAGATGTCAAACAATGGGTCTGAAACGTTTGTTAGGTCTCCTGCACGAACAACTCGGTGAGGGTCATCACTGTCTGAGGATGGCCCTTGAACGTTGAGTGTGTAGAGGACTTGGCATGATGGGCAGCCTTTGTCATCTTCTGCAAGATTCATGCAGTTCTCACATTCATCAGGGAAAGCCATGCCTTCTTCAGGATGTGTTGGAATTGGAATCATTGCCAATCGGTGTGCAATAACTTCGTCAGGAAGTGCGTTAACCGATTCGAAGATTTCTCCACGGTTGTTGTCTTGGTTAACTCCGAGAGTGAACATTACTTTGCTGATAGCCATCTTTGGTACGTCTGCCATAATAGCACGACGTAGTGCGTTTACTTGTGCAGCGTCAGTTCCTTCAATGAGGATCTTCATGCTGTTACCTTTTGGCCATCCATCTACGATACTTGCCTTCATTTCAATTCCTCCGAATCAGACACGACGTCCACGACGTCCGCCCTTTTTCTTTGTTCCATCGTGAGCGATAGGTGTTACATCCTCAATTCGAGTGATGGTCATACCTGCACGAGTAAGAGCACGAATAGCTGCTTGAGCACCTGGACCAGTGTTGTTGGCCTTGTTGCCACCTGGTGCACGGTACTTGACGATGAGTTGTGTGAACTCCTTTTCCTTGAGTGTGTCAGCAAGACGTTCTGCAGCACGAGTAGCAGCGAATTGGCCACCACTGTCTTTAGAAGACTTGACTACTTGTCCACCGGAACATGTTCCAATGGTTTCAGCACCAGTAAGATCTGTTGCTGTCATGAGAATGTTGTTGTATGAAGAAAAGATGTTGACGATTGCTCTACGAGACATCAAGCCTCACCTCCGTCTGCAACTTCTGCTTCTGCACTTGGTGCAACTTCAGCAGCTTCGTTAACTTCATCAGCAAATGGTTTTGTTGCCTCTGGGTCAACTTCTTCTTCAGCGTACTCAGCAAGTTCACGGCGTCCGTCAATTGCCTTGCGGATGTCGTGTTCTGGGTTGTTAAGATCGCTGGAAGGATGGTATTGAATGATTTCTTCCTCGTCACGGTTGACTGGGTATGAAGGAATCGAAACCTTTTGGTCGCCGATGCAGATGTGACCGTGGGTGACAAGTTGACGTGCTTGCTTGAGAGAGCATGCAAGTCCCTTGTAGTAGACCATTGCTTGGAGACGTCGGTTGAGGATGTCTTCAGCATTGAGAGAAAGAATATCGTCAAGAATAGCGTCCTTGCTGATGAGTCCCTTAAGGTGGAGTGAGCGAAGGAGATCGTCCTTCTCACGCATTCCATGGCCTTCAGAGGTGTCAAGTGTACCAATCAAACGCATTGCTTGGCGTCGATGACGGCGAAGTTGAGACTTCGACTTCCAGATTTCACGCATGTTCTTCAAACCGTGATTAGCTTGGATGAGGTGCTCTTCTTCGATTCGAGCTTTCTTCCAAGGATGAGGAGGAGTATCGAATTTTGGTCTTGAAAACTTTGGTTCACCCATACTAAATCACCTCATTCCTTCTTCCTGCTTACACCGAGTGTAAGGCCACCACGACCATTGCTTCGTCCGCGTTGTCCACGGACCTTGTTACCGCTAGCGTGGCGAACACCACGGTAGCACTTCATGGTACGAAGACGATTGATGTCTTCTTTGAGTGTAAGTTTGACTTCTTGACCAGTAAGATGTATGTCGTTACCGGTTTCGATGTCTGCTGCACGGTTAACCATCCAGTATGGAACAGTGTTAACGAAGTCTCCGATGGCAAGTCGGAGCGTTTCTTGTTGTTCCACAGTAAGATGTCCTGCCATTCGAGCAGGATCAAAACCAGTTGTGTTGCAGATTTGAATTGCGCTTCTTACCCCGATTCCTTTGACGGATGTTAGGGCTGAGGATAGCGGTTTTAGACCATCCATATCGGTATCTGCCATACGGAGAATGTATGAAAAATCATCTCCTAGTTCTTCTTCCTTTGATTTTGCCATTGAAGTTCACCTATACGATGCGACATGATGTCAAGCAGTTTTCCGACCAACAACCCCTATATCAAGACCGCGATGCAGGTGTCCGTTTTTACTGGTCAGATTTTTCTGTCATCTGAACACAAAAAAGGAGGTGGTTTGAACCCGTATGTTTGGTCAAAAACGCCTTCCTTCGTCCTTGCCTTCTTTTCAATTGGCGGTCAATATTACCCTGTAACTTTGGCTGTATTGACGCATCGAGGCTCATTCGAATGGTCATAGCGGAGATGTCATTTTCCAATGCCGTCGATACAACTTCATCGATGTTCGCCTCATCAAGAGGTTTGTCAAGGATTTCAACAACTCGGCCCGTTGCTTGTACAAACGGATGATGTGGGTTCTTCAACGGCCCATTATGGTGAATTCGAGGTCGTCTGGGCGAGGAATCGGCCCATCGAACATCTGCTGCAGTCGACAATTGTTCTGATATCCAAGCATCAGCAAGTCCAGATTCAACCAGAGCTGCATCGAGAATAGTCACCCATTCATTGCGACGAGGCGTCAGCAGTGAGTGGCGTTCAGTTGAAACCCCTGCTTCTCGTTCTTCGATCACTGAATTCACAGCACCGAAGGTTGGAGCGAGACGAACAAAGCGCTTACCAATGCCTAGGGTTGAGACATTGCCTAACCACAGTTCAAGACGGTCAACACGGCCACCACCTCTCGACATCCACGTCCATGTTCGATCTATTCCTGGCCAGACTTCCTCGACCAGTGATTCGACTTCCTGTCGTCGTTCATCGGTTAATCGAGGTGAAAGATCGAGAACAATCGAAGGCCCTCGGGGTGATTCAGCAAGATATGGTTTCCACGCTTGGAAAACACTCGATAGATTTGGTTGCATTTCATCCAAGCCGTGTGTACGGGAGTTTCGGGGTCGTGCTGGATCAAGATGGAGGAATGAAATCCCTCCCATCGCCTCAATATCAACAGACTGAATCACTTCTTCGCTCGCAGTTCCATCGCCAGCAAGTACGGTTGAACGGCGATGCCATCCTTGGTCATAAGTCTGGAATCGCTTTGCGATTGTATTCAGATTCAAACAACTTGCAATCGCTCGCTCGCGGTCAAGTTCAATTCCTAGTGCTGGCATTTTGAGTTGAGATGCGTATGCAGCTAATTGAATTCCTGAACCACACGCACAGTCGAGAAGCACGCCTCGAGGAAGTACAAACTCTGCTACAGATTTCGCCCGGACCATCGCCACTTGCCAAGGTGTAGCGAGAGGTTTTCCTTCACTCGCGTGATAGAATGCAAGGTCGCTCATTGTTGCATCTGCAACTGGCGAATGAATCGCTTCTTGTTTTGAGGGGGTCAAGACTTCCATGAACGCCACCTAGTTGGTAATGTCTGAGCGAGAGAGGATGCTCTCGAACGGGATTCCTGCCTCTGCAAAGGCTTCAACGCCGCCTTCTTCTCTGTCGAGAATACTGATGACTGCAATGACCTTGCAAGATGTGTTTTCATGAATTCGTTCAACAGCTTTAATCGAAGAACCACCTGTTGTTGTAACGTCTTCGAGAATGACGACATTTCCGCCTTCTGCAATGGAAGCGCCTTCAATGCCAGGAGGGTTGTTGGTCTTTCGACCGCCTCTTCCCTTTGGTGATTTTCGAACCATGAAACCCTTGCGCTTGTCGCTTTCCGAGCCTGTGATAACGATAGCAGTCAATGGTACAGCGCCCAATTCAAGGCCTCCAACAAAGACGGGGTCAAGATCGTCAAGGCGATGATTGAACAACGTTGAGAGGAGTTTTGCTGATTCAGTATGCATCATCACTGGCTTCATGTCGAAGAACCAGCGTGAAGAGCGACCGGATGCGAGTGTAAATGCGTCATCAGAACCGCCGTCAAGGAAAGCAAGTTCCCGAACCTTCTCAACCAATCGCTCCCATTCAGGCATGGATTTCAGTGATGGGTGAACGCTCATGGTTCAATCGTGAGGCATCTACGCCATGAATGTTCGGCTTGCGTTGAAGCAAAATAGCCCTCCGATTGCATCATAAAGTCTCGACATTGAAGGGTTGTTTGGGGGTCGTACATTGGGAGAAGAAACTCGAGCAACGGCGACTCTCGACCCATTGATTGGAGTCGATATTGCCCGTCTTGAGAAAGAGATGGAACAGTACCAGAGCCTCTTGGATGAAGATGCAGACTATGCTTACAGAATCGCAGAAGAAGCACGACAACAGAATCTTGACCCGAAACCATTTGTTGAAATTCCAAGGGCGAGTGATCTTGCAAGCAGAACTGAAAAGTTGCTTATCGAACATCTTGAAAATTACCCTGTTGCAGACGATATTCGTGTAATGCTCGCTGAACATGACCGTGAAACAACCTCGATTATGATGGCTCAACGCGTCGCTAAGGGCTTTCGTGAACAGGGATATGACATGGTCAAATCCATCGATGTTGGCCTTCGAGTTGGTCTTGCAATTCTTACAGAAGCCGTTCTTGTTGCACCGCTTGAAGGAATCAGCGAAGTGAGGCTGCTCAACAATTTAGACGGTTCTCCTTTCGTTTCAGTCCATTTCGCCGGACCGATTCGTGCTGCTGGAGGTACTGCTCAAGCGCTTGCTGTCCTCATTGCCGATATGATTCGTCGTGAATTAAAGGTAGGCCCCTACATTCCAAGCGATGGAGAAGTCGAGCGAGTCAAGGAAGAATTTGGTTTGTACCGTGGGAATCTTCAGTATCGGCCTTCACCTACAGAAATTGAAGAAATCGTTCGCGCTTGTCCTGTTATGATCAATGGTGAATCGACAGAATCCATTGAATGTGCTGGTTATGGACGTGTTCGAAACATCGACGAAGCTCGTATTCGTGGCGGTGTATTGCTGGTTATCGGAGAAGGTATGTGTCTCAAGGCCCCTAAAATTCAAAAGCATACTGAGCGATTAAACGTTCCAGGATGGGATTTCATCTCTAAATTTGCTTCAAAGGGCGAAGATGATGGTGGCTCAAACGACCCTGATGCGTTCAAGAGTCGAAAGGTACAACCGATTGACAAGTTCATGAAAGACATCATTGCTGGAAGGCCGATCTTTGGAGGGCCTCAGCAACCGGGTGGATTCAGACTTCGTTACGGCAGAGGGCGTCCCTCTGGCCTTGCTGCTGCCTCTCTAAATCCTGCTTCGATGCTCGTCCTAGATGACTTCATCACCGTTGGAACACAAATGAAAATTGAACGCCCCGGAAAAGCATGTGCAGTGACTCCAAGCCATGATTCTGAAGGCCCGTATGTTGTCCTCTCTTCAGGCCAATTCTTGCGAGTCGATGAGGCGAGTATCATGCAAACAATACGTCCAGACATCCGCTCAATATGGGACAATGGAGAGATTGTCATTGGATATGGGGAGTTCATGGAGAACAACAAAAATTTGGTCCCAGCAGGATACACAACCGACTGGTGGGCCAGCGATCTTATCGACGCATTGCGGACTTCGGAAGATGTTGAAGCCTTCCTCAACATTTGCGATTGTGGTGATGATGCTCCCAAAGGTGTGCCCGGATTAGCAACCTATGAGAGCCCTTTTGAGCAGTTTCATGTTCGTCGTCGATGGCATCGATTCTTATCTCGTATGACTGTCAATTGGGATCAAGCCTCTGCGGTTGCAGAACGATGGCGCACATCCTTACCTCCCCCCCACAATCCTTGGTTCCTCGACCTTCCACTCGAATGGCTTCCAAATGTGCTTAAGGCGCTTCAGAGAGGAAAGGTGGAAGATGCGGGTAAAATGCCTGATTCATCCCCTGAAAATCCATTTAGTGCTTCGAAATGGTTGCGCTTTACTGGAGCAGCTTCTGGATGGGATCCCACAGAGATGGACAAGTTGCAACCCGAATCAATTCCTCCTGTTTCTGAACTTCAATCCATTGGATATGATCTTCTTCCTGAGGAGCCCATCTTCCAAGATACGCTTCCTGAAGCATGGACGTTCATGCAACATGGTCTGCTTAAAGGGGCATTGCTCCTTCTTGGAATACCTCATCACCATGAAGGTGATGATATTGTTGCTACGTGTGGCTGGCAGGCTTTACTCAACGGATTTGGTTTCACCACCCGCAAGTCAGAACTTCACCAACTCATTGACCTTGGAGTCAGTGTGGAACAACGCATCCTGGAACTACGGGATTGCAATACAGTGCTTCGTGCTGAAAGGGCTCGGCTATTCGCTCTTGAGAAGGAACGTTCAACCATTCGAATTGCTGCTGAAACCGAAGCCCGTCAACGTGGATTGGGTATTTCAGAAACCGATCAAGTCGGAAAAGAGGCTGCTGAATCAGTCCCTGATGAAGGGCCAGAAAATGCACCTCGATACAAGGCATCACAGCGTATGCATGATGATCATGAAGTGGATGGGCTTCTCCCTCTTATTCGTGAATCGTCGACCTTACGATGGGAACATGCGGCGCCGCAGCGTATCGGTTGTAGAATGGGTCGTCCTGAGAAATCAGCTCCTCGTGAAATGTCCCCTCGCTCACACACACTCTTCCCTATCGCTTTGGAAGGAGGCAATCAACGACTCATTGCAAATGCTGCTGGTAAAGGTTCAATTCGAGTTCAGATGGGTAAGCGGTTATGTTCCAAATGCGGAAAGGATTCTCCGTTCGTTACCTGCCACCATCGCATTGTTGATCAAGATGGATTACCAAAGATTGGAGAAACGTGTGGTGGACGAACAGACATGCGAGAATCGAATGGGAAGAGACGCCGTCGGGGAGAGGTGCAAAGCGTTCCAATCGAAGCCATTCTCGAAGATGCTCAACTGCGCATCGGTATGAGTCGATTGCCTCAACAAGTCAAATGTGTCAAGGAACTAAAGAGTAAGAATCAGACACCAGAAGCCATCGAAAAAGGGCTCATTCGTGCGAAGTACAATCTCCCTGTATTTCGTGATGGAACCATTCGTTTCGATATGAGCGATGTCCCTGTAACGCACTTTACGCCCAAAGAAATCTATGTTGATTGGGAGCGACTTCATGCTCTTGGATACACCCATGATTGGGAAGGAAATCCCTTGGAACGAGACGATCAGATGTTGGAATTATTCCCTCAAGATTTCATTGTTGCAAAGAACGCAGCGGATTATTTCATCCGTACTGCTCAGTTTGTTGATGAAGTCCTGGTCAAATATTACAAGATGGATCCATACTACAACGCGACCACAAAAGACGACCTTGTTGGGCAACTCATCTGCGCTCTAGCACCGCACACATCAGGAGGCGTCCTGTCTCGAATCATTGGATGGGCAGATTGTTCTGGCGGCTATGCCCACCCGCTCTTCCATGCTGCAAAGCGCCGTAATTGCGATGGTGATGAAGATGCAATTATGCTCCTTATGGATGGTTTATTGAACTTCAGTCGTGAAATCTTACCAGCAAATCGTGGTGGGCAAATGGATGCTCCGTTAGTATTGACGACGCGCCTCAATCCAACTGAAATCGATAAAGAAGCCCTGAATGTAGATGCTGCTTGGTTCTATCAGCGACAATTCTACGAAGCAACATTGACGCAACCGCATCCAAAAGATATCGCAGACAGCATGGACTTTGTTGAGCGACGACTCGGCACTGTTGGTGCGGTACGTGGCTATGGCTACACACACGATTGTGAACGAATGGATGAAGGCCCAGAACTCTCAGCTTACAAGACACTAGCAACCATGATTGACAAGATGAATGGCCAATTGAATCTCTGTCAACGATTGCGAGCAATCAATGCCAGAACCGTTGCATCATCTGTTATTCGATCTCATTTCCTCCCGGATTTACGTGGTAATCTTAACGCCTATGGACGACAAAAGATTCGATGTTTAAAATGTGGAAACTCCTATCGAAGAATGCCATTAGCAGGCCATTGCATTCAGCCTGAGAAGGTGGGCGGACGCGGTCTTTCTGCTCATGGTGTGGAGCGAAATGAAGGTGGGCAATGTCATGGAAAACTCGCACTTACCGTTTCAGAAGGAGCTGTACGCAAGTACATCGAAGTTACAAAGCACGTCATGGATACCTACGGTGTTGACACGTATACGCGTCAAAACATGGAATGGTTAGCAGGTAGTGTTGAGTCCTTATTCAGCAATGATCGGGCAAGACAAATGTCACTCTCAGATTTCCTATGATTCCTGTGTAATCGGATCTCTCCATGGTGAATCATTTGCTTCATCCGCTTCGGGCATACCGCTGCGGGGTTTTCGGAATTCACGAGGTTTGTCTTCTTTCACCACCGTTTTTTCATTGTATTTTATTACGAACTTTCGAATACCAATCTCACCAAAGGCAACTGCAACAAGCAAAACTGAGAGAATGAGATGGCCCCATGTTGCGATGGGAGCAAATGGGGCAACATCGAGTGTTTGAGTCGCTAAAATATTCTCTCCGATCGTTGTTTCAAGCGTGTATTCGCCCGGAGGTAAATCTGCCTCTATGGAAACAAACTCATTGGTTTGACCACTCCATGAAAGGACGACTTTCCCGTCTTCGTCAACAAGCTGCCATGAAACATCTTCAACCTTTGAAGCATCTTCAACATGAACAAATTCGGATTGGAACTCGATTGGTAAATCTGCTTCGCTTCCAAAGACTGGTTGCAGTGAAACTTCACGGCTCGCTTGGAATTCATGGTCAACATCGTTCAATTCTTGAGAAGCAACGTTGTTTGAGACGTTTGCCCAGATGATATTGATGATGAGAAACGCTGCAGCCCACATAGCGTAATTGATAATTTTACGGGGCTCCATAATATCTACTCGTCAATCATAGTTTATGAGTTGGTGTTCAACTCCTAAGCGAATCATAGCCTCATTCATCCACTGTAATTTATCCAACTTGGCAACGGGATTCGTCGTACCGGACCATATTCCAACCTTTTGAGTGGAAAATCCAAGGCACTGAACGTGGCTTAGATCCAGTCCTATCGACTGAAGAAAACAAAGAGCACGGTCTCCATCAGTAAATCCTCCAGGATTATGCATCCCTGTAAACGAGGTTTTTGTTTGGTGTGTTAGCGTAAGAGGGGGTACTGATATCATCTCCGACCATTTCGTACATAGCCTATTCCACGTCTCCAAGTTATCACCATGAGCATGCAGGACGATATGAACTGACGATTCGATAGCACGTTGAAGATGTTCAGCGCCATCCCCGTCGCTGACAACACAGAGAACTTTGGACAGGTCATCAATCGCTCCGACCGCCCCATCTGCAGCAATGAATCTGGCTTCAGGACCATAGTCAGATGCGCGTATGCTCTGCGAACCTGCTCCTACGACATAGAGTTGATTTGCTGCATGAAGATCTTTGCGAAGTTCGATTGTGGCCTGCTGACGTTTGACCGTATTCCACTCTTCTCGGCCGAATGGTCGGACTTCGGAAAACAATAATTCCATTTGCTTTGCTGACTCAACGTCGCTTTCTATTGCGTAGCCAAATGCGTGGCGAACCTCATCTTGCAAGGCAAGGAGAGGCTCTGGCACATCATTGAACACACATCGCCCTACAGGAGGATGTTGAAGAAAGGTTTGGGTTGTCAAGTTCATATGGTATCGGGTTCATTCGTATGATGTGCCCCGACCAACAAGTCAACCAATCGTCACCGATGAAGTGACGCTTGCGCGCTATCCATTCTTGCCTCAAGCAAGTGGTTGGATTCAAAACATGGCCGCTAAGCACAACATTTCATTGGATGATTTAATCGACGGACCGCTCATGGAATCTGCTCGGAAGCGAGCACGTATACGACTGGTTGACACCGTTCAATCAAAGGAAGGCGTTGAGTTGAGTGGAGGCGATATCCACACCGAAGAAGGGCGATTGATTGAAGCATTTTCGTTCTACTATGCTCGACTTGTTATTTGCGCATCAGAGGATGAACGTCTTCTTGCACGCTGGGCACAAGCAGAAGCGGCGAGGGCTGAACATCTTCTGATTAGAGATTCAGCGAATCTTGAACCAATCGCTCGAACCTACATTTCGGTACTCCAGAAAGTAGAGGGCGGGAATTCCTTTCGACGAAACGTAGCTTCTTCAGATATCTCAGCACTGAGACAAACCAAAGATGGATTGGAGTGGAGTCTCGGTCTTTCTGACTTCATCGAAGTCTGCCCGCGCATCACTGGAAACCGTTGGAGACTTCCGAATTGTGATGTTGAGAAGGGGATTGTTCGACTCCATAATGAAATGAAATACAGTTCGACTGCAAAACTTGCACGATTGTTGCGTGAACACATCAAGTCTGATGTTGAGCGAGAAGGAGTTGAGAAAATGACTGAAGTGACCACAGACTTGGCTATTCGGTTAGCAGAACCTGTTGGAATGGTTCGAAATCTATTGAATCAGAAAACCAGTGAAGCAATCGCTTTGGTTGGTGCAGAAGAAGAAGATTGGCCACCCTGTATGAGAAAAGCCGTAGCAGACCTTTCAGGCGGCGTGAACCTCAACCACTTTGGGCGACTTTTCCTTGCTTCCATGGCTGCAACATTGGCTTTACCCAAGGAATCTTGTGTGGATTTCTTTAGAGGGGCGCCTGATTTCAGTGAAGGAACTACGTCCTATCAGGTCGATCACGTCTATCAGCACGAATATACGCCATCGAGTTGTTCGAAGTTGAAAGTGAATCACAACTGTCCTGTTTTACCAGGGGATAACAGGCTATGTGATCAGCCATGGCTTGACCATCCTCTGAAGTACATTCGCGCGACTCAGCGCCGGAAACGACGTGAGCAGCAGGCTCAAGCACCTCAAGAACAAACTCCATTGGATTCAGAGCAAACAAGAGTTTGAAGTGGAGGAACGCATACCAGTGTTCAGGGAGCGAAATGACACGAGTACTTGTCCTAACTGTTGACCGAGACAATGATCTCGGAATCAAGACCTCGATTCGAGGTCCTGTCATTGGACGCAGACAA
>ERZ1049444.2454-NODE-2454-length-12240-cov-4.690685_pt1 | contig 12240 bp, 10 predicted proteins | sample MGYA00383101_ERZ1049444 | MGnify/ENA primary metagenome ERZ1049444 (study PRJEB29581, sample SAMEA5548371) | metagenome | biome: marine; feature: coastal; material: water | depth 50 m | study: Short-term variability in the microbial, nano- and picoplankton...
AGGTTGGTGTAGGTGAGGTCAGCCATGGAACGGGATGTGGAGGTAGTCGTTGTGGCTGGGTACTCCCCATACCGCCCAGAAGTCACCGGTGGAGGGCCGCATGATGGCTCCGCCGCTGGACTCTAGGTGGAAGGGTTCGGAGGAAATCTGGCAGATTGCTTCGGGGTGGCGGGTTACCGCCATGAGGTCTTGAGGGGTGAGGTCGTGACGGTCGAGGAGTTTGGTGGCTTCTTGATGTCGTTTTTCTGAGTTGGCTTTAAGGAGCGGATTTTTTGCTCCTTCAAAGAGTTGGGCATCGTCCCACAGAACATGGTTGGTGTGGATTAAAGCATCTTGGTCCAAGGTGGCGTAGGGCCGTTTGCTGGGCATGGCTTCAACCATGTAACCGGCTCCGCTTTTGTCGAAGATTAGAAAACTGTGGGCCCCGGCCAGGTCGGCGGTAAGTATTTCCTGTAACGCTTGGTCAGCTGATTCGGTAGCCAAAGCGGCCCGTACTACGGAGGGCCACATCACGCCGGGGCCGCCGTCGGTGGCCGTCAGGTTGTTTATGCCCACACAGACCCCGGCTTCGTTCATGCCGATTTGTCCGAGGCAGCCCACGGTAGAAAAAACTAGGGCGGCGGGTGCGTCTTGGGGACGGAGACGCAACAGCACAACGTGTTCGGTGGCTGAGTCGTGCATGTCCCAGGTTTGGCCGTAGAGGCCTTGGCCGTTGACGCCTCGCTGGTTGGGGACAATAAAGGCGGTGCAGTCGTCTTCGACTACGGGGTCGGGGTGGGCGCCGGTGACCACGCTGCGCACGGTGTCTACGAAATCGGTGAAACCACCAACCACTACTGCTTCGGCGGGGGTGATGCCGGCGCCTTCGGCTAGGGCGCACATTTCTGCGTAGAGGTCGGGTGAGTGGGTCTGGTGGGCGGGCAGGGTGGACTCGGCGATCTCTAAGACGGTTGCTTTGTCTATTTCTCCGCCGGCCCAGAATTCGGTGCCTGCTAAAGCGATGCGATCTTCGGCGTAGGCCTGTATTTCTTCAGCGTAGGTTTTTCCGTGGGTGTGGCCCATGGCTTCGGGGCTACCGGTGAGGTCAAGGATGCGCATGGGAGGTCGTTGCATGGAGCCATTGTTGCCGCTTTGCGCTCTTTGCGCAACCAAGTTGGTCGCCGTTTTCTTTTTTTGCGACTAATTGCGTTGCTGCCTGAGGGTCGGTGGGGTCTGGCTGTTCGCCGGGCAAACTAAACGAGTGACCGCCTCTGACTTTTTACTGATTGCTCCTGAAGTAGCCGATGCTTTGGCCGAGCAACGTCCGGTGGTGGCTTTAGAGTCCACCATCATTAGCCACGGTATGCCGCATCCCCGTAATGTGGCCACGGCTTTAACGGTGGAAGACACGGTTCGCCAGCAGGGGGCGGTGCCGGCCACCGTGGCTTTGTTGGAAGGCCGTTTGGTGGTGGGTCTCACCGCCGACCAAATCGAGCGGTTGGGTTCTGCGCCCGACGTATCCAAGGTGAGTTGGCGTGACGTGGGCGCCACTTTGGCCAACAAAACCTTAGGGGCCACCACGGTGGCTACCACCATGTTTGCTGCCCATCAGGCGGGTATTCGCCTTTTTGCGACCGGTGGTTTGGGTGGGGTGCATCGCGGCGATACCGGTGACGTTTCTGCTGATCTCACCGCTTTGGGTTCTCTGCCGGTGGCGGTGGTGAGTGCCGGGGTCAAAGCCGTGCTGGATTTGCCTCGTACGTTGGAAGCTCTTGAAACTTTAGGGGTCCCGGTTTTGGGTTGGCAGACCGAAGTTTTCCCCGAGTTTTGGACGCGCGGTCTTGACTTGCCGGTCACTGCCTCGGTTTCTGATGTCTCTCATGCGGCGGCCATTCTTCATGCCCATTGGTCGGTTGGGCTGACCACCGGGGTGGTTCTCGCTACACCGGTTCCGGCGGAATACGAAGCCGACCAAGTCATTATTGAGGCTGCTATTGAAGCGGGTTTAGCGGCGGCCCATGATCAAGGTGTTTCTGGGGCGGAGATCCCCCCGTTTTTGTTGGCCCATATTGTGGAGACCACCGGCGGAGCCAGTTTGGATACCAACGTTGCTTTGGTAACCCACAACGCCACGGTGGCTGCCCAAGTGGCAGTGGCTTTAGCCGGTTACGAAGCGTAAGCGCAGAGCCGTTGGTAGAGCGGCTGTGCTTGGTCAATAACCGGTTGTAGGTGTTTCGCCACGGTGGCGGTGCTGGGTTGGTAAGGCAAAAAGCCATTGGAGGCATGCACCCCGGCGTACCAGTGTTTTTCCCATACCCCGTCTTCGGGTTTTGGGCCGGCGGGCCAGGCCAGCATTGCTTCGTCGAAGGGCAAACCCAGTTGGCTGCAGAACGCTTCTAATGCTTGGCGGGGGTTGCGCCGCAGGGTGGTGGCATCCAGAACAATCGGGGTTTCTCCGTTGGCTAATATTTCTTCGAGCAGCATCACTTGGGCTTCTAGACCGGTATCGGCCAAAGTGGCGTCAGCCATTTTTACCGAATAAGAGGCCAACATTTCTGTGGGGTCTCGTACCAGCAACACGTTGGCGCATTGGGTCAAAAATGATCGATCCATTTCGATGAGGTGATGGGCCATTTGTTTAAAAAACACCACCGGGGTGCCGTGGTCACCCAACATTATTTCTTCAGTTACCTGGCCGGGGTCGGTGCTTTGACTGGCTAGTACTTCGTCTCGGCCGGGGTGTTGGCGCCCGGTGACCTTTAGGTAGTGGGCGTAGAAAGGTTCGTCAAAAACTGTGGTGTCGCTGCGTTGACGAAACGAGTACATCAAAGCAGTAGAGAGGTTTCGGGGCCCCGAACAGCAGTTGATGCGCAGGGTCATTGCCCCACCGAAGTTGCTACCGCCTCGGCGTAGAGGCTGCGCAAGCGTTGGGTCATCGGCCCCGGGGTGGGGCCTGACACGGTACGGCCGTCTATTTCAGTTACCGGGGTGAGCCCGCCGAAGGTACCGGTAACGAACACTTCTTGGGCGGCGTACACATCGGTCAAGGTAAACGGCGCTTCTTTGGTGGGGATACCTGCTGCTCGAGCTACTTCGAGCACCATCTGGCGGGTGATGCCGTTGAGGTTGTATTGACCGGTGGAGGTGTGCAGCACCCCGTTGCGGACAATAAAAAAGTTGGTGGCGTTACAGGTGGCCACCGCTCCGGTGGGGTCCAACATGAGTGCTTCGTCGGCGCCGGCGTGCACCGCTTGAATCAGGGCGATCACTTCGTGCAGTTTGGAATGGCAGTTAAGTTGTTGGTCCAACATGTCGGGAGCGGGGCGTCGCACCGTGGCGGTAAATAGGGTTATTCCTTGGTCGGCTACCGCCGGGTCGGCGGCTTTGTGTTCGGCAATGATCACCATGTTGGGCCCACCCACCACGTTGGAGGGGTGTTGAGAAGGAGTTTTTTTGTCGCCCCGGGTGATCATGAGCCGCACATGTACCCCGTCGTGCATGTCGTTGTGGTCCACCGTGGCTTGCAAGGCGGCCGTTACTTCGTCTTTGGTCAAGCCTAGGTTTATGTCGGTGGCCGCTAAGCCGGCGAACAACCGGTCAAGATGCAGGTCTAGAAAAGCGAACTTGTCGTGGTGGAGGCGTAGCCCTTCCCAAACCCCATCACCTACTAAAAAGCCACTGTCGAACACCGACACTTTGGCTTCGTGTCGGGGAAAGAACTCGCCATTTATATAAATCTCTACCGTGGCGTTTCGTTCGTCGGCTAAGGCTTGATGGGTGCTGCGGGTCATGGGCAGAACCTACTGGCCTTCACGCAACGATGCCACCGTGGACCACGGGGTTACCTGGTTGGGGTCCACCATAAGGTTCAGTAGCGCCCCGGTGGTTGAGGCGGAAGCTCGTTCAAATGCGCCAGCAAAATCTTGTGTGTTGGTTACTTGCTCGGCATAAAAACCGTAGGCCTGGGCCAGGGTCACGAAGTCGGGGTTGACAATGTCGGTACCCACCACCCGTCCCGGATGACGACGCTCTTGATGCATACGGATGGTTCCGTAAGTGCTGTTGTTAACCACCAGCACTATGGGTTGCGCTGCTTCTTGTTGGGCGCTGCCGAGTTCTTGAATATTCATTTGCAAATCACCGTCACCGGCAAAACACACCACGGTGCGGTCAGGGTGCACCACTTTGGCGGCCACCGCAGCGGGCAGGCCATAGCCCATGGTGCCGTTTTGGGGGGCCAACAAAGTGGCCTCAGCCCCGTAGAGAAAAAACTTGTTGGGCCATACGGCAAAGTTGCCCGCCCCGTTGGTGATGATGACGTCAGCGGGCAGCACTTTTTGCAGGTGAGTGGTGACAGCTGCCATGTCGACCCCGGTGGCTGGGGGTTCCACTTCTTGAGTGGAGAGAAAGCGTTGTCGGGCCTCGCTGCGCCACGACCCCCCAATGCCCTGGCTCAACGAAACATCGGACAGCGCCGCCATCATGGCGTTAGGTCCTGCTTCTATGGCCAAGACGGGCACCACTACTTTGCTGAATTCTTCGGCCGAAGCATGAACATGAACATGAACAATTTTTTGTTGAGGATCGTTAAACAATGTGTAAGCATTGGTGGTCATTTCACCAAAACGCACTCCAAGGGCGATTATCAAATCGGCACGGGCCAGAGTTTCACGCACCGGAGCGGGCATACCCACTCCGGCTTCTCCGGCGTAACTCTCAGTGGTGTTGTCAAAGAGGTCATGGCGTCGAAAACTCACGACCACTGGTAACTCGTTTTGGTTGGCCCAAGTGGTGAGAGTGTGTCGGCTTTCGTTGGTCCACCCTCCCCCGCCGGCCAAAACCACCGGGCGTTGGGCATGAGCTAACAGGTCAACCAATTGGTTGAGGTCTGCAGTGGTCGGTATTTTTTCTTTAACGACGATGGTGGCCAAAACGGGGGAAGTTGTTTCGGCCCGCAGAACATCTTCCGGCAAGGCAACCACCACGGGCCCGGGGCGGCCTTGTTGAGCTACGGCAAAGGCTTGGTTTACTACGGCTGGAATGTCATCGGGGTTTTTTACCTCTACCACCCATTTAGCTAAGTCGGCAAAAAACGAGCAGTAATCCACTTCTTGGAAAGCTTCTTTACCTTGATGGTCGGTGGGTACCTGGCCGACGAGCAACACCATCGGGGTGGACCCTTGGTCAGCGGTGTGCACGCCGATTGAGGCGTTGGTTGCCCCCGGGCCTCGGGTTACCAAACACACGCCGGGCCGGCCAGTTAGGCGACCGTAGGCTTCGGCCATGTAGGCGGCCCCGCCTTCTTGGCGGCATCCCACTAAACGAATACTGGTCTCGTCATACAGAGCATCAAGCACCTCGAGGTACGACTCGCCGGGTACACAAAAGGCGGTGTCCACCCCGTGGGCTACTAAAGCGTCGACCACCAAACGGCCGCCATTAACTGTCATTTTTTCGCCCTATTAAATACACCACACATGCGGCAGCAAAAAGCCCGGCCGCGATGAGGTCTACAAGGTCGCCGTGACGCAGGGCCCCTAAAACAAAAAACCCAGAGCTCGCCAGAAACAGCCACCATGAAGTTCCTTCGGCTCGTGCACTCATTTCGTTAGTCTGGCACGGCCCAAACCACTTGAAGTGCTTCGCCTGCCCTAGATTTAACGTCATGACCGACGGCCCCTTTTTTGACGACCTGACTTCCGGAGACATCATTGCCCCGTTGCCTGCTCTGACGATCACCCAAGCCGACAACGCTGTTTACCGGGCCATTACCGGTGACCAGCATTTAGCAACCGCCGACCATGGCCTTTATCAGCAGATCAGCGGCCGTTCTGGCGCCTTGGTAAACCCGGGTTTGGTTATGCAAATAGCTATTGGCCAAACCACCAACGCCACCCGAAAAGCTATCGCTAACCTTTATTACCGTTCGGTGGAAATCCTGCGGCCCGTGGAGGTCGGAGAAACGTTGTCTACCACCACTACCGTTTTGGGCTTGCGAGATGCTTCTCCTAAGGGCGACCTCAACCGAGGCAAAGTTTGGCTGGGCATAGAAACCCGTTGCGGCAACGAGTTGGTGGTGCGCTATCAACGGGTGGCTTTGTTGCCTTGCCGAGCGGATGCTCCGGGCCACCAGGATGAAATCCCGGGCCCTGTTGACCCGGCTTCGTTAGATTCGTGGTCCAGTCTGGTGCCCGAGTGGGATCTTTCCGCTTTGCCGGTGACCGCTTGGGATGTGGGCCAAGAGCGCATTGACCCACTGGCCGATCATGTTGATCTGGCTCCTGCTTTGGCTCGTTTGACCTTTAACCAGGCTGCTATTCATCGTGATGCGGAAGCCACAGTTTTTGACCAGCGGTTGGTCTACGGCGGGCACACCCAAGGGTTAGCTCAGGCTTCTCTGACCCGCATGTTGCCGGGTTTGGCCACCGTGGTCGGGTGGGATGGTTGCGACCATTTGGGCCCGGTTTTTGAAAGCGACCGTTTGGCTTTTCGCCACCGGTTAGTAGGTGCGCTGGATTTACCAGCCGGACGTTTATTGCGTTTTGAGGTGCGAGCCAGCCGCGACGGCGACGACCTGTTGTTGTGGACCCCTATCGTGGTGGCGGTATGACAAAACCACTTATTGGCATTTCTGGCAAGCAGGTCTTCGGGCGCGATGTGGCGGGCAATATTCCCAGCCTGTACGAGGCACCCGCCCACGTGTACTGGGCAAATTACTCACAGGGCATCTTGGCGGCGGGAGGCATCCCAATTTACCTGCCACTCAACATGGACCCCGTAGATGCTGTTGAGCGCTGCGATGGATTGTTGTTGACCGGCGGTACCGACATTTCTCCTGACCTCTATGGCCAAGAGTCGACAACCGATGCCTTTGCTAAGGAACCGCTCCGCGATTCTTTCGAGTTGGCTTTAATGGATGCCGCAGTACCGGCGGCTTTGCCGGTCCTTGGTATCTGTCGCGGGCATCAAATCATTAACGTGCACGCCGGTGGTTCGTTAAATCAAGACGTGCCCGAACACGGGGCGTTTGACCTCCCTATAACTACCGAACGCCACGAGGTGACCTTTGCTGAAGGTTCAGTTTTGGGCAGCATTTACCCCACGCATCACAAGGTCAACTCGCTCCATCATCAAACGGTTGCTCGTCTGGGTGACGGCGTGGTAGCCACTGCTTTTGATGAAGAGGGCTCAGTGGAAGGTTTAGAACTCCCTGGGCTGCCCATTGTTTCTGTGCAATGGCACCCAGAGATGATGACTACTCGCGACACCGACCCAGTCTTTGAATGGCTGATTAACCAGTCTTCATGAAGTTAGGCATTTTGACCGGTGGCGGTGATTGTCCCGGGCTAAATGCGGTTATTCGTGCCGCCGTGCGCAAGGCCGAGCGAGGCTTTGGTGACACCGTGGTGGGTTTTATGGACGGCTGGCGAGGGGTTATCGAAGACGACACCATGGTGTTAGACATTGAGACCTGCCGTGGTTTGTTGCCCCGTGGCGGCACCATATTGGGTACCACGCGTCTCCAACCTTTTGGCGTTGAAAACGGAGTGGAGCGTTGCCGAGCCACCTTAGAAACTCACGGCATCGATGCGCTGTTAGTTATCGGCGGGGAGGGCACGCTTTCGGTTGCTCAGGGCCTTTACGAACTTGGCTTTCCGGTTATTGGTATTCCCAAAACCATTGACAATGATATTGATTGCACCGAAATGACTTTTGGTTTTCAAACGGCGGTGGAGATTGCTACCGACGCCATTGACCGTCTGCACACTACGGCGGAGTCACATGACCGGGTCATGGTCGTTGAGGTCATGGGCCGCCATGTGGGACACATTGCTACTTGGGCGGGCATAGCGGGCGGGGCTACCGCTATTTTGATCCCTGAAGAGCCGTTTGACATTGAAGAGATCAGTGCCGATGTGCGGGCGCGCCATGCCAACGGTCGTTTTGCTTCCACCATTGTGGTAGCCGAAGGGGCTTTACCAAGGGAAGGCACTTTAGAAGTCGCTGAACCAGAGGTCGACCAGTTTGGCCATAAACGCCTAGGTGGTATTGCTAATGCCGTGGCGGCCGGCATTGAGGCCCGTACTAAGTTCGAAACTCGGGTAACTATTTTGGGGCATGTGCAGCGCGGGGGCACTCCTAATGCTTTTGATCGGGTGCTGTCTTCTCGTTACGGAGTGGCTGCAGTAGAGGCCGCTCATGACCAAGACTTTGGGCAGATGGTGGCTTTGCAGGCCAACCGTATTGTGCGAGTACCGCTCACCGAAGCCGTAGCCGAATTAAAATTGGTAGACCCAGCCTTGTGGGCTACCGCTAAAGACTTGTTCCGGGGCGCTTAACCAGTTGGCCCATAGCCTTTAATTTCGGTACTTTTCGAGTTAGATGCGTTCGAAGTAGCGGCGGTGTTCCCAGTCGGTGACTGCTTTCTGGTGGGCCTCGACTTCGCTAGAGAAAAAGTGGCTGTAGTGGTCGACCACTTGGTCACCGAGCAAACGTCGGGCTTCTGTACTCGCAGCAAAACGGGCGTTGGCCGCTTCCAGGCTGTGGGGCACAGTGGGCAGGTCGGAGGCTGCGTAAACATCTCCAGAAAATTCGTCGGGTGGCTCAATCTGATTGGCAATGCCATCAAGGCCGCTGGCTAAGGCAGCAGAAAAAGCTAGGTAGGGGTTGACGTCGCCGCCCGGAATACGGTTTTCGATACGTAGCCCAGAACCGGTGCCCACGATGCGAAAGCCGGCGGTGCGGTTGTCGGTAGACCAGGCAATACGGGTGGGCGCCCAGGAGGCATCTTGGTAGCGCTTGTACGAGTTGACCGTGGGGGCGTAGCAGGGCATCAGATCAGCGCAGTGTTTCATCCACCCGCCGAGGAACCAGCGAAACAGGTCAGAGCGGCCATTGGGGCCGTCGCCTACAAAAGCGTTGGTGTCTCCTTGCCACAAGCTGAGATGCAGATGGCAACTGTTGCCCGGTTGTGCAGCGTCTGGCTTGGCCATAAAGGTCACGCTGACCCCTTGTTGGTCGGCCAGTTCTTTCATGGCTTGTTTCATGATGACGTGGCGGTCGGCCATGGCCAATACATCGGTGTAGCGAATGTTTAGCTCGTGTTGGCCAATGGCTGCTTCGCCTTTGGAGTTCTCTACCGGAACACCAGAGGCGGCCAGAACTCGCCGGGCCGCCCCTACATAATCCTCAACCCGGGCGCCTTGTAACAGGTGGTAGTCCTCGACGTACCAACCGGCAGATTTCAAATCTCGGTAGCCCTTAATATGGGCTTCTTCGTAGGAATCTCGGTAGAGGAAAAATTCCAGTTCAGAGGCGGCGGCAATGGTGAAGCCTGCTTGGGCGGCGACGTCTACTTGCTGACGCAAAATAGATCGGGGGGCCACCGGCACCAGGGCATGGTCTTCGCCTTGGTGGAGGTCGCATAAAACAAATGCCGTACCTTCGGTCCAGGCGGCGAGGCGCAGGGTGGCAAGGTCGGGTACGAGGTGAAAGTCGCCGTAGCCGCCGTCCCAGTCAGAATATTCATAGCCGGCTACTGGCTCCATTTCCATGTCTACGGTGAGCAGATAGTCGCAGGCGTGGGTGCCGTCTTCGATGACTTCGCAGAAAAATTCGGCATCAAATCGTTTGCCCATGGTGCGGCCGTAATGGTCGGTAAAGCCCATTACTACGGTGTGGATGGTGCCGTCGGCTACTTGGGAACGGAGTTCGTCGGGGGTCATGGCGTTTTATCCTACGGCTAATGTGCCGTTACAGGCTGCGGTGAACACTTGGGCAGCAAATTCGGGGGTGCAAGGCAGCGGGTTGGTGCCCGCTGAGGGGTCTACGGCGGCCGCCGCAGAAATGGCGTCTACGGCGTTGGCGTCTACGCCGAGGTCCACCAAAGTGTGGGGCACGTCGAGGGCGGACCGCAGAGCCAAGAGGTGTTCCATGAACCCGTCGAAGCCGCCGGTGATGCCTGCGTAGGCGGCTAGAGACGCTATTTTTTCTTCTATGGCGGGTCGGTTGACTTCTAATACATAGGGCATCACTACGGCGTTGGTCATGCCGTGGTGGGTGTCAAAGGTGGCGCCGATGGGGTGCGCTAAAGCATGCATGGCTCCTAAACCTTTTTGGAAGGCCACGGCTCCCATGGCGGCGGCGGCCAGCATGGCGGTGCGACTGTCGAGGTCTTCGGGGTTAGCGGCCACCCGCGGTAGGTGTTCGAGCACCAGGCGGCTGCCTTCGAGGCCGATGCCGTGAGCCATGGGGTGAAAGGTGGGGGCGCTTATCGCTTCGAGGGAATGCGAGAGTGCGTCGAGGCCGGTGCCGACGGTGAGCATGCGGGGTAGTCCGACCGTTAGTTCGGGGTCGCAGATGACTGCTTTGGGTAGCAATGCCGGGTGGAAGATAATGACTTTGCGGCCTTGAGTTTCGTTGATGACTACCCCGGCGCGTCCTACTTCGGACCCGGTGCCCGTGGTGGTGGGTACCGCTACTACTGGTGCGATGAGTTCCGCGTCGGCTCGAGTCCACCAGTCGTCGATGTCTTCGAAGTCCCAGAGGGGGCGGGTTTGTCCGGCCATGAGGGCCACTAATTTGCCAACGTCGAGGGCCGAGCCTCCGCCGAGGGCTACCACTCCGTTGTGGCCGCCGTTGCGGTAGGCCGTTACGCCGGCGTCTACGTTGGCGCCCACTGGGTTGGCGCGTACTTCGGCGAACACGCCGGCGGTTATCCCGTCGGCGGCTAGGGCTGCTTGGACCACTCCCAAAAGGGGAAGTTGGGCAATACCGGGGTCGGTGACGATGAGTGGCCGGGTCATGCCGGCGGCCACGCAGGCTTGGGGTAGTTCGCTAATGCGGCCCGCGCCGATGCGTATTTGGGTGGGGAAACCCCAGGTTGCGTTAAGTTCAGTCATCCCCAAACGGTACCGGGGAGAATTCGTCTACACGTAGTCGATGTATTGTTCGAGGTTGCGTACTGGTGTCGACAGGGCGTCTTTGCGAAACGGCGCACCGAGTTCTTTGGTGCACATGATTTCGATGACCGTGGTGATGCCGTCGTTCATTTGTGCTTCTATGGCTGCGGTGAGTGCGGGGCCTACTTCTTCAAGTTCGTTGACCCGTACGCCTTGGGCCCCCATGGCTCGGGCGATTTCTGAGTAGTCTTCGCCGCCGTCGAGTTCTCCGGCTACGAAACGGCGGCCGTAGAAGTCCACTTGATTTTTCTTTTCGGCGCCCCATTGGCGGTTGTGAAATACCACGGCGGTCACGGGAATGTCGTGGCGTACGGCGGTCATTAGTTCGCTCATGCTCATGGCCCAAGCTCCGTCGCCGGCGTAAGAAATGGCGGGGCGGTCGGGGGCGGCTGCTTTGGCGCCGATGATGGTGGGTAGGGCGTAGCCGCAGTTGCCCCAACTCATGGCGGCAAAGAAGGAGCGTGGTTCTTCGAAGCGCAGGTAACTGTTGGCTACCGAGTTGATGTTGCCAATGTCGGTGGACACCATGGCTCGGGCTGGCATGGCTTTTTCAAGCTCGCGCAATACTTGGCGGGGGTGCAGCCAGTTGTCTGGTTCGTCGATGGCTTCTTTAATCATTTCGATGCTGAAGTCATCAGTCTCATGGGTCCAGTCGTCGAGTTCGGCTTCCCATGTTTCTTTTTCTTGGGCGGTGCGGGCAGCGCGTTCTTCTCGGGTGGCGTCGCAGGCCAACGTGCGGTCGGCTAAGCGATCGGTTAGTGCTCGGGCCGAGGCACCGGCGTCGCCGCAAATGCCGACGGAAATTTTCTTTACCAGGCCCAGCATTTTTTGGTCGGCGTCTACTTGGATGATTTTGGCGTTGGCGGGCCAGTAGTCCATGTCGTGTTGGGGCAGGGTGCCGAAGGGGCCTAAGCGGGTACCGAGGGCCAGTACTACGTCGGCTTGGGCAATGAGTTTCATGGCGGCTTTGGAGCCTTGGTAGCCGAGAGGGCCACACCATTGTGGGTGGCTGGCGGGGAAGGAGTCGTTGTGGAGGTAACTGTTTACAACTGGGCAACCGAGGCGTTCGGCCAGCGCTATGGCGTCGTCCATGGCATCGCCCATCACTACCCCGCCGCCAGAAATAAGTACCGGGAATTCTGCTTGGGCCAAAAGGTCGGCGGCTTCGTTGAGGGTGCGTTCGCCTCCGGGGCCGCGATCGAGGCGCATGGGTTCGGCGATTTCTACATCAATGTCGCCGTAGAAGCGGTCGCGGGGAATGTTGAGTTGGGTGGGGCCCATTTCTGACATGGCCCGGTCG
>ERZ1049444.2463-NODE-2463-length-12206-cov-7.634433_pt1 | contig 12206 bp, 16 predicted proteins | sample MGYA00383101_ERZ1049444 | MGnify/ENA primary metagenome ERZ1049444 (study PRJEB29581, sample SAMEA5548371) | metagenome | biome: marine; feature: coastal; material: water | depth 50 m | study: Short-term variability in the microbial, nano- and picoplankton...
TTTACCAAGTTCTATTTTACTTTCGGATAATATATCTTTTAGTTTAATCATTATTCTCCCTTGTATTCAGCATTCTTATACATACCACTAACTTTCATATCAAGTTCTTTTGCAAGAGCAATTTTTTCTTTACCTAGTTTCTTCAATAATTTGATAAATGGTTCTTTTTTATCTGTATGTTTGTTCTTTTTATAGAAGTCTAGTGCAGATGCAATATTCTCAATATTTCTTTGTTGTAGTTTTGAGATAGCATTGATACTTCTTTCTCTAAGTACATTTCTAACTGCTTCTTTAAATTCTGATATTTTCATACTAGTTTCGTTTCTTTTTTTCTTTCCGGCACAATGTGCTTTTTGACTAAATCCTTTTGGATTGGAACAATTAATACTTTTTTTATACTTCTTACTCCAAGTCATACTCTATATAAATATAAAAATATCTCTAAATAGATATTTAAATCTTGTGTTTAATGTGGTTAAACATTACATCACCAATAATCTCACCCATTCTTGAATCAGATGGATAGTGTGCTCTTCCTATATTTCTACTATATGATATTCGTTTACCTGCTTCTATAAAAGAATCTGTATTGATTGGTAATTTAGTTTGTAGTACCTTTCCTATCAAAAATCCTTGAGCTGAATGACCCGATGGGTATGATGGGGTTTTCATACTTTCCATTACATACTCACCCAACTGAATATTATAGTATTTTGCTAATTGAAAAGGTCTTGGTCTATTAAAATGATATTTTAATTCTAAAATTGAAAAAGATTTAAGTAGTTCTTTAACTAAATCTTTTGGATAGGTTACATTATGTTCCATACAAACTTCTTCCATTACCGCTTCAATATCATCATGTTTTTGTACAAAAGCATTATCTTCTGGTAAATCCTTAAGATAAAGTAATTCTTGATAAGTTTGTATTGAAGTATTTTTTGGAGGATTTTTAGTAAAGTATTTACTCATATTAAAATCTTTGAATAATCCTTTAGTTTTTACATACTCTATTTTTTCAGCGTGTTTATCCTTTATACCATCTTTTGTGTAAACGGCATTTTTAATATTTCCTATATTTTCTTCTGTGAATATAAACATCTAATATAAATATATTAAAACAAAAAACCCCACAAATTGTGGGGGAAAGTTTTCTAATCTCTTTGAATTACGATTAGGGCTATAACTGCCATTGATTTTTAATATAAATATCAATTTATTTGTATAAAAGTTGATTTTATAACACCATTGGAATTGATTAGTTCTAATTTCAACAAATCAGTAGGAAGTGATTTAGTATAAATCTTTTTTGTGTTTATATCAAGTGTAGGTAAAAATGATTCTTTTGCAATAACAGAACCATCTTTTGATATCACTAACTGATGCTCTTCTTCTGATATTATTTCAAAAGAAAATTCTTGTCCATCTGTTACTGATGATTCAGTTTCTTCAAATATCATTTCGTATTGTGGTAGTGGTTCTACAATCATCAACTCTTCTGGTTGACAAGATACTATAACGAACAATATTAATACTATATACTTTCTCATTTTATTTTTAAGTTTATTATATTACCATCACTATTAACTAATTCATAAAACTTTAATCCTAATAATCCTAATGTAGAATTTAATGCAGAATTCATTTTAAAATTAAGAGTATAAGTTATACCACCATTTAAGTTCTGAGAACCATCTTGACTAATTGAACCTATGTTTATGTATTTACTTCTTTGAGTTGTAAAACTTGGTATAGATTCTGATGAAATATCTGATGATTCATATTCCAATTTACTACTATCAAAGTATATTTTAAACTGTGATGCAGTTATGTTATGATTGTTGATTGGTATTTCTATTGATACTTTTAAATATTCTCCATCTTTTATCATATTCATTTCAACATCATTTGAACTTCCTTTTGCTGATGAATATCTAACACTCATTGATTGAGCAGCTGTTGTAAGATTACTTGGTTCATGTGAGTGTGAAAAGTTTACATCACCCATAAATGCAACTTGGTATGTTTTAGATTGTTCAAATGTACTAGAGTTTGGTGTATAAGAATCTAAAGTAGTATTTGGAATTCCACTATTCCAATTCGTTGTACTCCAATCATCATATCCACTATCGAATATCTTAACCACATCACCAAATGTTTTATCAGCAAATGGGTCTGTATCACCATAGATATGTTGTAACATCAGTTGAGTATCTACGAAATTAAAAGAACCATCTTCATTAACATCACCAAGTACATATTCAATACCTGTTGAGAATACAGTACCACCACTATTACCAGGACCACTTCCACCAGATGTAAGTTGATTAAATGCTATTACTAAATCTTGTACTGTTATTACATTATCATATTCATCATTATAGTAAGTTCCATCTACTGATAAATTTAATGTATGTTCAGCAAAAGAATTTCCTAACACAAAGTCAATTGATTGTACAGCTACCCCACCGTAACCTGACCATGAACCATTTTGAAACCTATTAGTACTTGAAGATGCTTGTACCATATCTGATGTAATTCGAGTGTTAAGCCAATACTCAGCCCAATACGTTCCATTACTTTTATATTCCACATCTTCATCTATGACATCATAAAATTTAAGGTGTGTTACACTTTGGAAAAGAGAAGTTGGTGCTCCACTTGCAAATCCACTATACCCAAACGTATTAAACATTCTTTTATCTAAACCAACTCTATGTCTTTCATTAGTACTATCCCAATTATACACATAGATATATTGTATTCCACCATCAACAGTCTCTGCAGAGTAAGTTCCAGTACTAACTTGGTCTGTACTTATAGCAGTTTCATCAAAGGATACAGTACCATTATTCCCTAATGTACTAGTGGTAGGACAAAGTCCACCTGCGTTATCAGTACACTCATAATAAATTAGAGTACTAAATTTGGTTGCATCTAAATCAGTATGTAATTCATAAGTTAAAGATAGTTCGTGTGTTTCTTCTGTTGTTGGTTCTACATTTGTCCAAGTTCCAAATGGATGATTAGAACTAACTTGATTGTAAATAGGAGATGAAGAATTTTCTGGTAGTGAATAAGCAAAATAATAATAATCCCCACCACCATATTCTTGGTATCTAAATTCAAACTCATACCATTTAGTTTTATCTAAAGTTGCAGTACCATATCTATAAGAACAACAACCCCAATGATATGTCATTGTTTGCCATTCAGTAGTTCCTACTTCTCTATATCTAGTTTCTGATGAATCATCTGCTTTAGTTCTAATATTATAAGTTCCACTTTTATTTGGTTTGAACCAACCTGAATAAACTATTGCAAAATATGAACCACCCCATTTCGGTGGGTGTCCTCCATTTAAACCAGTTCCACCAAATGGTGATACTTCACCACTATGAGTTAAGGTTGTACCTGGTTGGTTTGTATCAACCATTGCATCAAACTCAGCAGTTGAATTAGCACCACCACTATATGTTACACCATTATAAGTTGATGATGAACCAGTACCAGAGTGAGTTTTGTAGGATTTATAATTTATATATCCTTCACCACTTTGTCCAAACATAAAGATTGGTAATAACAATATTAAAAGTAACAATCTTTTCATATCTTAAAAATTATCTTTTGGTTTATCTAATCTGAAATATATTGTTCCACCAACATAAGGTCTTAGTTTTCCAAGATTATTTTCTAAATCTATTAAATCGTTTCTAAATCCAACATCTATACTAAACATTTTATCATTTTTGAATTTATGTAAAACTTGTACATTTGCTCCACTAAAGTAATTTTCCATATCCCATTGATATGCAAATCCAGCATACCACTTTGATTCTGGTAATTCATACTTTGGTACGATTACTTCATATGGTTTATCTATATAAACCTTTTTGATTTTAGTTTTAATTTTAATTTTTTCTACAATTACTTCTTTGATTATAGTATCTCTTTTTATTTTTGTAATATACTTTGGTACAAAAACTTTTTTCTCTACTAGTTTTTCAACATAGATACTATCAATTACAGTCTGAAGTACCTCTATTTCTTTAATCTTTTCTACTTCTTGTATTGTTGGGTTTAAATACATCCATGCTGATAATCCTATTAATACTCCGATTACTGCTAATTTCCAATCTATTTTTTTCATATTTTTATCTCCTTAAAAGGGTAACTTTGCTCCTATCATAAACGAATTCATAATTGGAACAAACTCATTACTACTATAAATTATCGTCCATCCTGCATTGAACGAAAATGATTTTGTTAATTGTATTGTGAAGGAATTTGCAAGTATTCCTATAAAATCTTTTGATGCTGATGAAAAGGCATTAAACCCTTCTACTTTTTCTGTATAAGATAATGGGTTTTGTGCACCAATCAATGCTGGTGTGTACATTATTCTATCATTTATTTTTACCATATTTGTGTAAAGAACATTATATCCCATAGTACCCATTTTTGGCATTGTATTTCCAAGTGCATCTTTACCAAACATAAACGAATAACTAACACCCAATCCAACAGTTCCATACTTACCCATAGGTTTCATTCTACTGAGAGATAATGTAGTTGAATTCATTTGATAATTTCTCATATAAGATAGATTTGCTGCATCTACCCAAGTTACTTGATAATTTTCATTCAAACTTACTTTACTTCTACCTAGTGATAATCCAACTTGTTTTAAGTTATCATATATTTGTAAGTTTGCTGTATTTGTTATATCACCATAGATTGATGTTTGTGATGCTCCAATTGCAAGTACTTGGTTGTATTCTCTTGTTAGAGCTTGCATTGACATTACATCTGCTTTCAATACTATTGGCATAAATTTCTTTTTCTTTTCTTCTTCCTCTTCCTCATCTTCTTCCTCATCTTTTTCTTCTTCCTCTTCTTCCTCTTCTTCTTCTTCCTCATCCTCTTCATCTTCTTCCTCTTCTTCTTTTTCTTCCTCATCTTCTTCCTCTTCCTTTTCTTCTTCCTCAGATTCTTCTTCTTTATCTTCTTCACTATCTTCATCCGATTCATCAGAATCATCATCGGAATCATCATCACCATCAGAGTCATCATCGGAATCTCCATCCCCATCATCATCCCCATCACCATCACCATCTCCATCAGAATCAGAATCATCATCGCCACCATCACCATCTCCATCTCCATCACCACCATCACCATCTCCATCTCCATCACCACCATCACCATCACCATCACCACCATCAGAACCATCTCCATCGCCATCACCAGAGCCACCATCTCCATCTCCACCATCGGAATCACCACCCCCACCATCGGAATCGCCTCCTCCATCAGAGTCTCCTCCTCCACCATCGGAATCACCACCACCATCAGAGCCGCCTCCTCCGTCTCCTCCACCACCAGAGTCTCCACTACCACCAGAATCCCCACTACCACCACTATCTCCACTACCACTAGAACCACTTGAACCTGAATTGGTATTATTGGTTGCGTTGTTTGCAGTATTGTTAGCGTTGTTGGTTGCGTTACTTGCAGATGAACAAGGTGAAAGTGCTGCCCACCAAGCATATTTCTGAACTAACCATTGTTGGAGTTCACCATTAGTATATTGTGCGTATGTGAATAATTTGGCTTCGTTATAGAATGCAACGATAGCTGAACCACTTGTGAAATCAGCGGTAACAACTTGTACTTCACCAGTACATCTATCTACAAATGTCTGTGTGAACGTTTGTCCATAACTAAGATTAGTTACTAACCAAAATGCAAGTATCGATAGTAGTTTTCTCATTCATTAGTTTTCAAATATTTTTTTTCTAATCATTCTTGCTACTATTCTTGCCGATGCCGTTTCTAATGCTTTTCTGGTAGTTACTCCAATTGCTGATTGTCTGAAGTTTATTTCCTCCAAATCTAAACCCAACAAACCTTCTTGTGTTTTAATGGTATTAGCCTCACCGAGACCTGAACCTACAAAGTAAGTACCATTTTCTGCATTAGTAAAACGAACTTGTAAACCCAAACGAGTTGTTTGAGTTTGTTTTGAACCATCTTTTAAAGATAAAGTTTCATCTTCTGAAACTGAGAAATCGTAAATCTCTATTGTAACGAAATAATTCGCCAACATTACTTTACCCATTCCATAAACTTCATTTTGAGAAACACCTTTTCTTGATGCAACCCATTGATTTTTCATTCTATCCTTAATCTCTGACTTCTCCTCTACGAACTCAAATCTGTTTGTCCAGTCCAAGTACTCTATTACCATGTTTGTTACCCCTAAACCTACTCTAGCATCCTTTAACTCAGGCCACATCTCGTAAACCCCATCACTAGCAGATACATTGATTAGAGCAATCGGTATAGTTGGTCCCCAATAATCAGAAACATCATCAATTGATTTCTTTTTCTCGAATTCAGCTTGATACGTTTCTGCCTTAATTTTACCAACAGTTTGTGCAATAGTATTTTGTGCGAATAATACACATAAAATTAAAATAAATATATTCTTCATTTTTTATCTTTCTGATGTCTGGTTAATTCTGGATACATATCATATAATGATTTCATTACCCAAGCATCTATCTTGATTATTAATTCTATAATTTTTTTCATATTTAACTCCCTAGTGTATCGAATACACCAAATGTTGCGTTATCTATCGATGATGGGTTTATAATGATGTGACTAATCACAGCAACTAAACCAAGTACAACCATAGATAATAAACCAGCAACCCATATTTTCAATATAATATCAACTACTTTGTAGTCTGACATCTTATCTCCGAAAATTTGTTTTATTACTTCCATTGTTTATCATTGTTCTCCATGTATTAATATTAAACGTTAGTGGGTATCTTTTATATTCTTAGGTAATCTCCAACCATGAATCTTCATTTGCCAAGAATACCATCCTGCAAATCCAAAGAAACATAGTAACCAAATACCAGCTAGCCATTCACTATCTTGCATTTTATCACCTAAAATTAAAAAGTAAGCATTTAGGAACACAATACCGATTATAAATCCGATACCTTGTCCATTTACTTTCCACCATTTTTTGAAACTACTCATTTTTCTCCTTTGTTTATTTTACCAATCAATTTCTTGTTCTTTTTCTTTTTTCTTTTTAACAGGAACTTTAACTTCTTTTATAATAGTTTTAGTTTCTGTTTTTTGTTCTGGTATGTTTACTACGATTGTAGGTCCTTCTACATTTACTGATTGATTGTTTTCTTGTACAACCTCAGTTTGTGGTTCTGATTCATCTTCTATTCCTACAAATGATTTAACCTCATCTATAAAGATACCACCTAATGTAGTTAGTATTATACCAACTCCAGCTATTATTTGATTCTTTATCTGTGCAAAGAATCCTTCTTTTTTATCACTCATAATTTTTGTCTCCTTTTTTCTCTACATTCTTTACAATCACAGGATTTACCAACTGTACATTTTGTCAATGAGGTTTGACATATTAACCACATTGTAATAAATCCAAACAACACTAAGAATATATTATCTAACATTTTAATTTACTACGAAAGACTGATTTCCTAATATATTATGTAATTCATCAGTTAATTGAATCACATAACCACTTTTCTCTAAAGATGCAACATATACTTTAAGAAGGTTATCACCCTCACCAGCAGTTATCATCTCTTGTGAGATTAGTTCATTGTTCATACCATGTCTAATCTTTATTCTGTATTTACCATCTAATGGTAATTTTACATTCATTGCAACTCTATCAGTTACAATAGTACTTTCTAATTTAATACCAATCAATTCTTTAATCTGTAAAGATTGTGGTACTTCTTGGTCTGGATAAAGTGTTACTAAATCATCATCTTGGTAACAACCCATCATTAAAACCAAACTAAGTAATGTTAATATTTTTTTCATTTTTCTGTTTCCTTTTTATTATTGTATTATAAAATTAATTTGTGTTCCATCTGCTTTTACACCTTCTTTAACTCTAAACGAAATTAAACCTGATGCATTTGATATATCTTCAAGTGGAACGAATACTAATTGATATGGTGTTCCTGCTTTAACTGTTGAACTAACATTTTGGTCAAATGAACCAACTCTTACATAACCAGCTTCGATTACGTTTGAAAAGTTAGTCATTTCATTACCAGTATCAAATATTACATTTTCTAAAGATAATATACTAGGGTCATATACGATGTTAAACTGAGAACCAACCATATCTTCAATCTCAGAATTAATTGAAAATACTACTTTTCCTTCATCGTTTATCTCAGATATTAAATCAATATTTGCTGTTTCTGTTTGATTATATTTAGAACCAGCTGCTGATGACATTCTAAATGATGATGAACTTGATACTGTTGTTTTTTCACCACTAGATACACTCGGCTCCCATGAGTGAGAGAAGTTTACATCACCTCTTAAACCATGTGCTAAATCAATTGTTTTAGAACTAACATCTGAATCAATTGGTGTGAATGATTTAGCGAATGTTACTGTATTGTTAGCAACTGCACCATATGTAGATTCAATACCACTATAATCTTCTGTTTGTCCATCTTGTGTGATTAAGTTTGTATTACCACTTGTTACACCTTGTAGGTAAGCAAGTATCTCATATGAATCTTGGAAATCTACTCCATCATTATCACCAACAACATCACCCATTATATCTTGGATGAAATAATCAAATGTAGTTGAACCACCACTTGGACCAGAACCTGCTCCAATTGCTTCAGCGAATACTAATGCTAAATCAGATACAGTAACTACTTCATCTAAGTAAGTTGCATCTTCTTTTAAGTTTGCTTCTGCAGTATAAGTTACATCATTTTCTAAACCACTTATAGATGCCTGTCCACTTTCATCAAAATCACCTGTTGCAACTGATTCACCTGCACCATTCTTAATAGTGTAAGAGTAATCTGTTTTAGCTGAATTTGCAGTTTTAAGATTGATTACAAACGCTCCAGCATTACCACCCTCGATACCACTTAGTGATTGTGTAGATGGGTTTTTTTCAGTTTGTATTCCTGTTCCATCTGCTTTTTGGTAGTTTGCCCAATTCACTTTAATGATATCATTGTAGTTATCATATCCACTATTAAACTTATCCTTTAGTTTAAATGAATACTTTACAAATTCTGCACCATCTACATATGCAGTTGAATGTTGAACTGTAACTCTCTCTACACTCCAATTAGCAGAAGTGGAATAGGAAGCATTTCCCGCTTCATCTTTCCACCAAGTGTATTGTACATCCATATCATCTTCATCAGAATTTGCTTTTGGATTAAACTTATACCCTGTCCAATTGTTTCTTGCAAATGATGCACCTGTTGGCGCCATTGATTGGTGTGAGATATACGATAACAATTTATTGTTATACTCAAAGTCAAATTGGCCAAGAGTTAAATCTCCTCCATCTACTTTGTAGTATTGGAACTTCATAATTAAAGTATCCCCTACTTTTGTTACTGTGTTCACAGGACTGTAACTGATACTTGATTGTCCAAATGAACTTAGTGTAAAAAGTACACTAACTAATAATAATAAAATTTTTTTCATAATAAATCCTTAATAATTGCCTCGCATACTTTCTTTAAAGCAATTGAAGCGGTTTGTTGATTAAATGTTCCGTCTTGTGCAACTACAAGAGTACTAGTAGAAATCGTTTTACTCGTTCCTCGTTGAGTAGTACGTTTTTTAACTTTTCCCTTGACTTCTAATTCACCAATTGCTATAATCTGCGTTAGTGAAACATCTTTATGAAACACCGCAATTGATGTTCCTATATTTTTTATATCAAAAAAGACCAATCTTACGTTTATTGACGTAGATGCTTGGTCTGATAAATCATAATCTAAATCCATTAATAATTCTTCGAGGATATTTTTGACACCAACTGCTAGGTTTCGGTTACCTGCAAATTTACCCATTCGGATTTCGTTGGTCACTTCACCGACTTTAATGAGGTTGTCATCACTTGTATGTATCTCATTAGAACCTGTCGGTAATAAAACTAAGATACATAAAATGAATATTTTAAATACATTTAATGTAGCGTATTTCAAAGTAATCTCCTATATTATTAATAGATTACTGTAACTAATTAAAAAAACGATTTATATAAACTAATTGTGTAGAACTTCCCTTTAGGGAATGTTGGGTATAACTTGTTTTGTGTAAGTAATTTCTTACATACAAGAATAAATATAAGTATTATATACTAAAGGGTAGGTTTATTGAACTTTTTTTAGTTCTGGTAGAAAATTATCGTGGGATATTTTTTTAAATTCCTCTCTTCTATCGTAAACTGAAAGGGAATTTAAATAATGATAATGTCCTCTGTATTTGTAGTTTTCACAAACTACTAGGTTTTTTATTTTAAATTGATGAATTTCTTCATTTTGTTCTCTAACGAGTTTTTCACTACCCACCATTAAAAAGGTATCTTCATAACCATAGTGAGCAAATGAATCTGGTACTCCTATTCTATTTAGAAGTTTTCCACTTATACAAGTAAACCATCCTCCTGCAAATTTAAATCTTGATTGAGGGGAATTTGAATTATTTACAGGTACAACACTAATATCTCCTTTGATACCACTATCTTTATAAGGGTCATTTGTTTTTTGATAATCAAGTGGTTTATCTAAGAATTCTTCATTTACAATACAATCCCAAGTATTATCCCAAACTCTAACTATCTCTGGTGTGATTATAGAATTTAGAAAATCTTTATTTGTACCTTTCATACCTTGTTCCATATAGAACAACGTTCTTTCATCAAATATAATATCACAATCTAACCAAATAAAGTAATCTGCTTCTCTATGTTTTTCTAAAGAATGCCTTCTCTGTGATACACATCCTTTTATTTCTGTTGAAGTTTGTATATTTTTTGTACACCAATCTGTTGTTGATAATAATTTTAATAATTTATCTTCAAAGAACTTCTTTGGTATAGAGGAATGATTCCAATCAACCATATCATCTGCCAAACACATTGTTACATCTAAACACCAATCTATTTTTTTATCAATATAATATGATGCCTTTTTTAATTGAATTAGTGTATTTTCTAAATCATCTATTTCATATGGTAAACAGAAAATTGATATTACTACTTTCATTATTTGTATTTGTTATAAATAAATTCTTTAAATGCTGGTATTCTATCGTACTGATGTACTAAACAGAATGGTTCTCCTTTTTGATTTTTTACTATGTAGTTCTCATCTACAATTGGTGTTGGTTCTAATAGAACATCTTTAAACTCATCCTTCTTCACTAACACAGTTCCTAATTGTGTAACGAATCCTTCTTCTTGATTTACCTTCTGAATACAATCACTAATATGATGTAAGTTAATTAAAACATTATAAGCTGCTTGGTCTGATAATTGTCCTTGATTAGCAGTTGTTAAACTCCATCTGTAAATATCTATGAATAAATCTCTTAAGTAAGTTGCATCACCAACAATAGTTCCTGCACAATAAGATGTTTTATTTTGTAACCATTCCCATTCCATAGGAAAGGAAGTTCCTGCATTTACACAAGCCCAAGGGTCATCTTTAAATGTGATACATTCTGAGAATGATAATATATCATCTTCCATATTATGTTCAATCCAATTTGTTGGGTCTACTTGAAATATTACATCTTTAACATCGGTCCAAATAACTGTACCTTTTATTTCTGAACCTAGTAACTTATACAAATCTCTAAATCTTTGTAAGATTATATGTTGTTGGAGTTCTCCTCCATATAAATCCCATCCTTTTGATTTAAGATAATCAATAGTTTCTTGTGGTACTTCATATACCAACATTACCTTTCTACCTTTGAAACCTGTCTGTTCAATTGATTCTACATAAGGTCTTATATCACTTGCGTTATATTTTGTAATACATCCTAGTATTGTCATATCATCATCCATTATAGTGTAATTAAGTTTGGGTCTTTACAACCAGTTAATATTTCAAATCCTTCAAAGTTTGGTACTTCCCATAGTTCACATAAATCATGATTTTGTGTAACTTCATATCCACCTAACATAAAAATGTATTGGAATAAAAAATCTTCCCAACCAAATATTTTATTTATTTTACAGAACTCATCATATACATCTGTAAACTTATCTAATATTCTTTCGTAACTATCCATATAATGTTCTCTATTAAAAATAGTTCCTCCACCACTTGCATAACCAGGACAATCTCC
>ERZ1049444.2467-NODE-2467-length-12198-cov-5.675533_pt1 | contig 12198 bp, 9 predicted proteins | sample MGYA00383101_ERZ1049444 | MGnify/ENA primary metagenome ERZ1049444 (study PRJEB29581, sample SAMEA5548371) | metagenome | biome: marine; feature: coastal; material: water | depth 50 m | study: Short-term variability in the microbial, nano- and picoplankton...
AGGTACTTGCAGACCACGAAATTCACGGGGACGCGTGTATTGTGGACCTTCAATAAGGCGGTCCGTTCCGGAGAACGAATCATCCACAGCACTGAGTGAATCACCGAGCACACCGGGTATTAGCCTAGCAACAGCGTCGATAATCACCATAGCAGCCACTTCACCACCCGAAAGGACATAGTTTCCGACTGAAATGAGTTCCGGCTTGAGGGTGTCACAAATGCGTTGATCAAAGCCCTCATACCGCCCACAGAGCAAAATAATACGCCGCCGCGTAGCAAATTCTTCAACAATTTGTTGAGTGAGTGGCTGGCCAGACGGCGTGAGCATTGCAATGCTCGTGAAGTGATCAGTCGGTTCAGAGCAATCTTTTTCAGTGAAAAGTGACTCAACGCACTCAACTACTGGGCCAGGCATAAGCAGCATTCCCGGGCCCCCTCCATAGGGACGATCATCCACCTGCCGATGAGTACCAATTGCAAAATCTCGAATATTGCTAAGGCGGATATCAAGCAACCCAGCCCTCTGCGCAGTACCTAAAAGGCTTCCGTCCAGAAAGCTCTGAAACATTTCAGGGAATAGCGTGACGACATCGATCCGCATAGTACGTTCCGCATGCGCCTCACTCTGTGGACTCTTCAGTTTTTTCTTTACTATCTGAAGGTGTAGCGTCCGCCGGTGTTTCCGCTGCCACGGGCTCACTAGCAATTGACTCTGGAGAATCAGCGTTCACTGTATTTTCTGTCACCGTATCAGTGGATGTTTCACTCGAAGGGGTGTCATTGACAGACTCAGTTGTTGGACTAGATTCTGCTGCTGGCTCCTCTTCTTTTGGAGCTATTACCGGCTCGCCCGCCTCGGGTACAATCCGCGGCATTGATAATCGAGACCGAGCATTTTCCATGTCTTTTAGGTGAGTGCCATTGGTTCCAAACTTTTTGATAAGCACACGTACCTTGTCACTTGGTTGTGCTCCGACGCTAAGCCAGTAATCGACTCTCTCTGCCTTGAGCGTACAACGGGCATTGGTATCTGGCACACTAGGATCGTAGCTGCCAAGTTCTTCAATAACTCGACCATCACGGGGAGTCCGCCGGTCGGTTGCACAAATTCTATAGAAAGGACGGTGAGTCCGTCCCATTCGTTTCATACGAATTACCACTGCCACGGTTTCAATGCTCCAAATTCTGAATTGGTTGGTACTCGATTTCACATACGCTAATCAATGGATGGTGATGTCCGGATGTGAGCAGTCGCAGACGCGACGAGCCTTCTAAGGTACACCACAACGGGTTGTAAAATAAGGTGTAGTGGACTTTTTTCGCATTACGGCATGAATAATGACGGAAATCCAGAAGACCGGGATTCGGTCAGAAAATTACCCACGAGTTTCTCGTTTGCGGCGACGAGCCTCTTTTTCCCGCTGTTTTTTGAGTTTTCGCCGTTGCTCTGCCGTTAATCGCTTGCCGGTATCACCTTTCGGTCGCCCGAGTCTGCCTGACGGATCACCCATTGCAGACTGCATTTTCTGTACCTCGCGCATTCGATCTTTCATGCCGAGGCCCGCCATCCCTTTCATCATTGAGGCCATTCCATCGAATTGTTTGACGAGGTCATTCACTTCTTGGGGCTGGACTCCAGCTCCGGCTGCAATCCGTCTCCTGCGTGTTTGGTCGACAACGCGTGAGGGATTCCGTTTCTCTTCGGGCGTCATTGAGTCGATGATGCCAAACAGACGATTCACGTCTTTTTCAAGGTCGGCACCCGCCAACATGTCCTGCATTCCCCCCATACCGGGAATCATACCAATTACTTTGCCAAGTGGGCCCAGTCGCCGAGTCTGGAGCATCATCTTTTTGAAATCTTCAAGTGTAAATTCACCGGACTTGAGGCGATCTTCTTGTCGCTGCATCTCATCTTGGTCGAATTTTCGCTGAGCTTCTTCAACAAGACTTACGACGTCACCCATGCCAAGGATTCGACCGGCCAGTCGGTCAGGATGAAACTCTTCGAGGGCATCAACTCCCTCACCTGTACCCATAAACTTTATTGGCACGCCCGTAACACTTTTTACTGAGAGCGCAGCGCCACCCCTCGCGTCACCATCAAGTTTGGTCATGATGACGCCATCAATTTCCAATGCCTCATTAAAAGCTTTGGCGCTTGAAACCGCATCTTGTCCGGTCATTGCGTCAACAACTAAAAACACTTGATCTGGTGAAACTGTTCGGTCGATTCGTGATAATTCGGCCATCAACTCCGCATCAATAGAAAGTCGGCCAGCCGTGTCAAGAATAACGACATCAGTACCATCTTTTTTTGCTTTTTTTACACCAGCGTTACAAACGGCAACAGGATCAGACTGATCCTGAGGTGTGTGTACTGGTATGCCGAGTTGATCACCAAGTACTGAAAGTTGCTCAATGGCTGCAGGTCGCTGCAGGTCAGCTGCAACAAGCATTACGCCTCGTCCTTGTTCTTTTAGACGACGAGCAAGTTTGCCACATGTCGTGGTTTTTCCAGACCCCTGAAGACCACACAGCATGAGAATGGTGGTGTCATCTGGTCGAAAAGGGATCTCATGGTTGACTGGCCCCATCAGGTTGATTAGTTCACGATGGACAACACCAATGAGTTGTTGGGCTGGATCAAGAGCATCGAGCACCTTGGCTCCGATTGCGTCTGCAGAAACACGATCAAGAAATTCTTCGACAACGTCGTAGGCGACATCTGCTTCAAGAAGCGCCGTTCGAACGTCACCGAGACCCTCGCGCATATTGGATTCAGTAAGCTTTCCTCTACCACGGAGCGAGTTAATGGCGGAAGTCAGCGAATTGGAGAGATTGTCAAACATGACAATGAGTATAGCTGTGGAAACCGATAAAAATGAATCGGCTCAAATAAATTGACTCAAAGACAGCTCCACACGACGATGAACCGCTCGTATCAGGAGCGAACACCCATTGTGTCGCAATACCTGACGCGTGGCCGGCAAGAGCGGTGCATCGTCGAATGGAGCTGAAAGTCGCTTGAATAATGCGTCAGGAAAAAGTCCCAGGGTCACTCATGACAGGTGTTGGGCTCATCGGTGGGCTCATCGTACCGTTTTCGATACCACCCTCACAGCATGGTGACGAGTTTCCGCATGGCTCACAGCCACGAGGAGCGGATCCGCAAGGTTCACACGGTGTATTGCATGGTGTGTTGCAGCCATTTTGATAAAGACCTCTGCTTGTATTTCGAAATTCAAGAAATGATGGTCTTCGGCAACTGTTCCCACAGCAACTACTACATCCTGGCAAAATGACCAAGCAGCCAATCGCAGTCAGCAGACAGATAAAACGCGTCATGGGGAGTCTCCCGGAGAATCGAAATGAAAGCCACTAGGGCCTCATGTGACTGGTGTGCAACGAAACAGCAGTTGCAATGAACCAGCCTCACGAAAGAACACTACCCCACGCTTTCCTGACGTGACGTTATCTTTTTGTCACTGCATCAATTTTCCATGCTAGGGTTGAGGGCGATCGTTAATGTTTACGAAAACCGCATTGTTTAACAAACTATCTTTTTATCGACGATTAAGATGGTTTTGAGACATTCTTCGAGTGGATTTTGGTTCAATGCTTCTTAAAAGAATTCAATTACAAAAAACAATTTTATACCGATTACGCAGATTATCCGGTCTTATGGTGGTTCTCGGATGTGTCACTGGTTTCGTAAATTCGGATACCGCTTGTGCAGCCGTGAGTCAAACGTGTGCTGACCCAGAAATCTGGGTTTTTAGCACACGGCATCTGCCAGGAATTTGTAAGGCTCCAACAGTGGTGAACCCATCCGTACAGCGGTATGAGTCAGCATCCTGTCGCTGGTTGTCCGATGATCTTGGAACTCTGCTGGGAGGGAAAGGACCCCTCATTATTTTCTTACACGGGAATCGTTATGACCCGTATTCAGCAAAGAAGCAGGGAATTCAGCTTTCGAGACGCTGTAATGTTCTTGCCTCTCAGAGTGTTGATACACAGTTCATGATTTATTCTTGGCCTAGTCAGCAAAATGGATGTTTGTTGAAGGACGGTCGCTCGAAGTATCGTCGATGTTTTACGGAAGGTCATTATTTAGCCTGGTTACTCGGTCAAATATCACCCGAACGTCCTGTAGTATTTATTGGTTATAGCTTTGGTGCACTTATCACATTGGAGGCACTTGAGGATCTTGTTGCAGCAGAAAATGCAGGTCATCCAGTGAGTCCGTGGCAGCATCGCCCAGGAGATACGAGACTCATTTTCGTAGCACCAGCAGTGCGTTGCGATGCGTTTTCCCCATGCGGGAAATATCGTCAAACTCTTGCGTGTGTAGACCGTGTGGCACTCACAATAAATTCTCAAGATGATGCCCTGCGATTTTTCCATCTGCTTGATACGCGTACAAAAGTTGATGCACTTGGTTGCACAGGCATGCCTCGAAGATGGATGCCCTCTGAGATCAGATTTTCAGCCATAGATGCACGGAACATTATTGGTCGGGAGCATGGCTTAACGCTTTATCTTCGATCGAATACGCTCATGCAGCGAATCTGTAGTGAAGCATACGGTGGGCTTGAGAATCAGTCTTACGAAACTATTTTGAAAAAGAATCCAGAACATCAAGACGTTAAATGAGTCTTTTCAGCTCTTTTTTGGTGAGCACATATCATATTTTGTATGAGTTCAGGTATCTGAACAGCAGCTGTCCAGCCAAGATTTTTTGTTGTTTCGTGTACTGATGCAAGCGGATGACAGCCATCATTCGATCGTACAAATTGTTTGTCATAAATAACATAGTCTTGCCAGGAGAGACCAACTGCTTCAAAAGTTTTGGAAACAAATGTATGAAGCGGTGTTCGTATTCCTGTAGCAAGTAGAAAGTCCTCAGGTTGTTCTCGGGCCAGCATTTTATTCATGGCAACAACATATTCAGGTGCCCATCCCCAATCTCGTTCGATTGAGAGATTACCAAGGTGAAGATCTTTTTGTTGACCACATGCAATGGAGCAAGCCCCGGCAATAACTTTCTGTGTGACAAAATGTTTTGGGCGGAGAGGACTTTCGTGATTAAAAAGAACACCCGTGCATGCAAATAAACCACACCGATCACGAAAGTCTCGAACGGTCCGAAAAGCCAATTCTTTTGCGACAGCATACGGGTTTGACGGATTACATCGGGACTTACAGGTAACGGGTTGTTGATGTGAACTACCAAACATTTCACAACTTCCAGCAACAAAGAGTCGTGAGGGCGTTGTCGCTTTCTGCAGGGCTTCGAGCAGTCGCTGAGTTGATCCCGCAATACTTTCAAATGTTTCTTTTTCTAGACCAAAAGAGAGGCGAGGCGAAGACTGTCCAGCCAAATGGAAAATCATCGCTGGCTTATAGTCATCAATAAGCTTTTCGATCTGTTCGACATTATCAAGACATGATGCCTCAAGCGTTATTTTGTTACAGATGCCTAGTTGCTTTAGTCCCCAGAGCCGATTTGTAGAAATATGACGAGTTGTACCGACAATTTTGTAGCCATGTTGTATCAGGTGGGCGGCAAGGTAGCACCCATCCTGGCCCGTGACACCCGTGATCATGGCAGTGGGAGGACTCTGAGGCTCGCTTTGCATGATGGAACAATACTTTTGGGTGATGGCTACCAAAAATGAACAGAAAATTTATCTCAAATAAGAGTACCTGAAAAGCGGTTTTCGTTGAGACCAAATGTGTTGAAAGTTATTTTTTTTCGAAAAACCAGCGGGATGTCGCTTCTAGTCCTTCATCTAGCGAATGCGCTGGCTTCCAACCCAAGACATGACTGGCAAGGCTCGCATCGAGGAGATTCGATCGTAAATCTCCAGCCCGTTCAGGACCATATTCGGGGCCAGGCAAAAGTTTCTTTTCACCAGTACGTTTACGAAGCAGCCCTATGTGTGTTCGCAATTTTTTCTCGAGTTCATTGACGTCAGTGCCGATTCCCGTACCAATATTGAGACTCACTACTTTTCCTAAAGCAAAGCTGGCTTCGCTCAATTCAATTGCCGCAAGGTTTGCTGCTGCCACGTCGGTACCATAAACATAATCACGAACATACTTTCCATCACCATTGATGTGGGCAGCATGGCCATTGAGAAATTGTTTGCAGAAAATTGCAATAACTCCAGCCTCACCGTGAGGGTTTTGCCGAGGTCCAAAGACATTTGAATACCGAAGGGCGACTGATGTCAGCCCGTGCTCTCGGGCATAAAAATCAAGGTATTTTTCACCAGCCCACTTGGTAATACCATAGGGACTTAGCGGGTTTGCTGGTGCGGTTTCCAGAGCAGGTTCTGTAACGTCGCCGTACAGAACACCACCGGAAGATGCGAAGACCATTCGCTTACAATCAGCAGCGACGGCAGCCTCGAGTACAGAAAGCAGTCCAAGGCAATTGATATCTGCATCCAATAGAGGTTCGCGAACAGATCGACTCACTGATAGCTGGGCTGCTTGGTGGCACACGGCATCAGGTTGAAATGTTTTAAAAATTTCAGTGACGGCAAGTGCATCACGAATATCAATCTGATGAACTGTGGTATTACGAGGAATATTCTTGGACGAACCGGTTGAAAGGTTATCAATAATTTCAATATCATGACCAGCATAAAGGCAGGCATCGACAATGTGGCTACCAATAAAACCGGCACCACCAGTGACAATAATTTTCATGATGTGTTGAAAAAGTCCGTGAAAGATTCAAGGAAATGACAATGCAAGTCACTAGCCTAGCCGTTCTCCGCATTCTTCAAGCAGCGCAATAGATCGTTTCACTTTGCAGGCGTATCGAGCCGACTTGAAATGAAGCTTTTTTTACGCGGCTTGAATGCTTGGATGCTGAGCATTTTGTATGTGAAGTTGTTGTTGCGCAAGCCCAAGATCTTTCTTGACCATCATCTCAACAAGTTGATCAAAACTTGTTTGTGGTTTCCATCCGAGTTGCTTGTGTGCTTTTGTTGAATCACCAAGCAGTAATTCAACCTCAGCTGGGCGGTAAAAGCGAGGATCAATCTCAACATAATTTTTGTAGTCGAGACCAAGTTGACCAAAAGTCTTTTCGCAGAAGTCACGAACAGAGTACAGTTCATTTGTTGCCACAACATAATCATCAGGAGTTTCTTGTTGAAGCATAAGCCACATTGCTTCAACGTAGTCACCCGCAAAGCCCCAATCGCGCTTTGCATCAAGATTGCCTAGAAAGAGTTTTTCTTGAAGACCCAATTTGATCCGAGTTGCAGCACGAGTAATTTTTCGTGTCACAAAAGTTTCACCACGGCGGGGACTTTCGTGATTAAAAAGAATGCCGCATGAAGCGTGTAAATCATAGCTTTCACGATAATTGATAGTGATCCAGTGGCTATAAACTTTTGCAACGCCATAAGGACTTCGTGGGTAAAAAGGCGTAGTCTCTTTTTGAGGGGTTTCAACTACTTTCCCAAACATTTCAGAACTGGAAGCTTGATAAAAACGAATTTGGCGACCGGTATCATCTTGTACATCACGAATAGCCTCGAGCAGTCGTAACGTACCAACAGCAGTCACATCTGCGGTGTATGTGGGCTGGTCGAAACTAACACGCACATGGCTCTGGGCAGCTAAATTATAGACCTCGTGCGGCTCAATTTCCCTAAGGAGTCGCATTAATCCATTGCCATCTGCAAGATCTCCATAATGGAGATGTAGTTTTGGTTCGTCACCATGAATAAGATGTTCGATTCTCTCTGTACCGAACGTACTTGATCGCCTCCGAAGGCCATGCACTTCATATCCTTTGGATATTAGAAGTTCTGCCAGATACGATCCATCTTGACCTGTAATGCCAGTAATAAGTGCTCGACGCGACATGACTGAAGGTGTTCCAGGTAGAGAAAAATATTTACTGAACGGCACGCCTTAACTTGTGCCACCCACTTCAGACGAAAGATTAGCAACGCATCCAAGCCAGCGAAAGATTGCTTTTATGCCTAATTACAGCTCTATTTTAGGAGGTATGAAGCATAGGTGGGTTTCATTTAGACACGTTCAAGTACGGATCTATAAATATCAGCGTACTGCTGTGCAGTGGCCTGCCAAGAAAAGCTCTCCGCATGCTGACGACTTTTGATCGCAAGAGAAGGATTACTTCGAAAAGCCTTTGCAGCATCCATTACAGCTTTGGACATCTCTGTTGCTTTATACGAAGGAAAAAAGAAACCACTGTCGCCAGCAATTTCTGGCAGGCTTGTCAGGTTAGACATGACTACTGGTTTTCCGAACTGCATGGCTTCGAGTACTGGAAAGCCAAATCCTTCTGTCAATGAAGGAAACACAAAAACATCACAATTGCTAAAGAGCCACTGTCTTTCAGAATCAGTGATTATTCCAGGTAGTATAATGTGATCTGTGAGCCCTGCGATATCGCGCTCTCGAATAACAGTTTTTCCGTAGGGAGTTTCTTTTTTTCCAGCAATGATGAGTTTGTAATTCGGTAGCTGTTTCATCATTTTAATTAACGCATGAAAATTTTTATGCTGTAGAAAATTCCCGATTGAAAAAAGAAAGGGACCTTCTGGTACCCAGTGAGGGCGACCAGTATCAGTAGTTGTAGATTTTGTGAGTCCGAGTGGGATGACATGAATTGGTTTTGAGCTCACATCGATATGGCGGACAAGATCATCAGCAACAAATTGAGAGTCAGTGACAATCGTATTTGCCCGATTAACAAGCTTTTGAACGTGGTCGAGATGACGTCGAATTCTTCCCGGATGGCAACTCGAATCAATTGTGTGGAGAAAGTTTAGATCGTGGACGGTGAGGATCACGGGCACACGGTTATCAAGCGGGAGATATTTTGATGTTTGGTGTGTAATGTGCCAGAGTGCAGGTCTATGCGTGTTGTGAAAGTGACGGGCGATGGGCCGTATCCACCGCTGAAAATATTCTTTATGCCAAGGACGAACTCTAATGCTGCTGTAATGAGCTGTGGTTATATTGTCAAAATAATGCTCACTGTTGTCTGGTAGGAAAAAGATAGGTTCGAAAAAATTATCAGAACGAGCAAGGAGTTCACGTGCTAGATAAAGACAGAAGCGGCCGAGACCACAGTTAATATGACGCAGCTTTTCAAGATCGATAACAACTCGAGGCAATGAGCTGGTTGGCTTCGATGGTTGGCGGATTACTGTGTCGGTGAATCGTGTCGAATTCATAAAGAAGCCATCAAGTGCTGAGAATTCTTGCCAAGTGGGAATATTCCAGTTTTTTCATTTGTGTGAAAGGTGGATTTTCGTTACGCGTAAAATTTTCAAATAGATACTGTTTCCTGCAAGAAACTGCTAGCGGTTGGAACAGAATGCCTTCCGTGCCATATTGTGTCGGAATAAAAAAACGTTCCTACTGGAGCTTTTTTTAATTCTCTTAAATCTTCAACTCCATCATCAGAAAAAGTAGTCATGAAAATCCATGAATTTCAAGCAAAAGAATTGCTGCGGGCTGCCGACGTACCGGTTTTGGATGGAAAGATTGCACGCACACCGGAGGAGGCCTCTCTCGCATTCCAAACACTTGGGACTCCCGTATGTGCGGTTAAAGCGCAAATCCATGCAGGTGGCCGTGGAAAGGGCAGCGTGAAAGGTTCTCAGCAACGCGGTGTAGAACTTGCAAAGTCAGCAGACGAAGCAGCTCGAATAGCTCACGGTCTCTTAAACAAAACCCTTGTGACGATTCAAACCGGACCAGAGGGACAAGTTGTCCGGCAGGTATTTATTGAGAGTGGTTGTGATATCAAGCAAGAGCTTTATTGTGCTATTCTTGTTGATCGAGCTGCGGGCTCACCAGTACTTATTGCGAGTACTGCAGGTGGAATGGACATTGAAGAAGTTGCTGCAAAAACTCCAGAGTTGATTTTATCCGAACCCTTTGACCCAGATCGCGGACTGGGTGCCTATCAGGCCCGCCTTATGGCATCCAAACTCGGCTTGCCAACAGCTAGTTGGAGACACGCGGTGCAATTTTTCCAAGCTCTTTGTAGAGCATTTGTTTCTCTTGATGCATCGTTATTAGAAATCAATCCGTTCGTTCTTACTGGTGATGGAACTCTGGTTGCTCTTGATGCAAAAATGACATTTGACGATAACGCACTGTTCCGTCATAAGAGTGTTCTGTCGCTTCGTGACGAATCTGAGGAAGAACCAGCTGAAATCAGAGCTGCTGCGGCAGGCCTATCGTATGTGAAATTGAATGGAGAAATAGGCTGCCTTGTGAATGGGGCTGGTCTTGCCATGAGCACGATGGATCTTGTGAAGTTTCATGGTGGCGAACCAGCAAACTTTCTAGATGTTGGTGGCGGTGCGAATGTGGAGCAGGTCACCGAAGCCTTTCGAATCATTCTCTCAGACAGCAATGTGAAGGCAATATTAGTAAATATTTTCGGCGGTATTATGCGATGTACAACGATCGCAAATGCTCTTGTTGAAGCATCAAAAACGGTGGGCTTTACCGTGCCGCTTGTCGTCCGATTGGAGGGCACTGAAGTAGAGGATGGGAAGAAAATTCTTGCCTCAAGTGACACTTCAATCATTACGGCAGATGGGCTTACTGATGCTGCTCAAAAGGTTGTTGAATCGATAAAAGCGTAAGCACTGTTTTCTTGTATCCACGGTTCCTCTTTTAGATAGAGCGAAGTTTCATGAGCATTCTTGTCGATCGCAATACACGGGTTATTTGTCAAGGTATTACTGGAAAAGTTGGTGAATTTCATACGCGAGGATGCCTCGAATATGGAACAAGAATGGTGGGAGGTGTGACTCCTGGCAAGGGAGGAGAGAAAATTGCTGATCTTCCAGTATTCGATACCGTAGCTGAAGCCCGTGACGCAACAGGTGCTAATGCAACCATGATATTTGTGCCACCACCATTTGCGGCAGATGCCATTCTGGAAGCTGTGGCGGCAGAAGTCGATCTTGTTATCGCGATTACAGAAGGCATACCTGTACTTGATATGGCGCGAGTCTTACCGGTAGTTGAAAATTCCAAGAGTGTCCTCGTTGGCCCGAACTGTCCTGGGGTCATTACACCTGGACAATGTAAAATTGGCATTATGCCTGGCTATATCCATACCCCTGGAAACATTGGTGTGATGAGTCGTTCCGGTACGCTGACATATGAGGCGGTTTGGCAATTAACTCAATTGGGTCACGGACAGAGTACATGTGTTGGCCTTGGAGGCGATCCGCTCGTTGGGTCAAGTTTTATTGATATCCTGGCACTCTTTGAAAAAGATCCTGAGACGCAGGCAATTTTGATGATGGGTGAAATAGGGGGCTCCGCAGAGGAAGAAGCGGCAGCGTTTGTAAAAGAACATGTCACAAAGCCAGTGGCTGCCTTTATAGCTGGCCGTACCGCCCCACCTGGAAAACGTATGGGACATGCTGGGGCAATCATTTCTGGTGGCAAGGGAACGGCAGAAGCAAAGTTAGAAGCGCTTCGCGATGCCGGTATTGAGATCGCAGAAACTCCGGCAGATATGGGCGCTGCAATGGTACGAGCAATTCAACAGAAAAACTGATTTGAAAGCCATCAGACATTTTTATAATAGGTCGCAGCGGATGAAACAAACTGCTTCTGCGTGATTTAGTGATCTGCGAAGCAAGATTCTAATCTGATGGAGTCTTTGAAGAGTCGACGGTGTCTTCGGAGGTATCGGCTTGGTCTTCAGGTGGATATAGATCTTCCCACGTTGATTGATTCACTCGCCATCGCCACCAATGATTTGTGTTGTATCGCTCCAATAAACCGACAAAACGATTAAGGTCATTGTCGTCAGGAGGTGCAATGAGAGCGTTCGTTGTAAATTGACCATCTTTCACAATGTCTAGATAAGCTTCAGCGTCATCGCGTTGTTTATTGTCATTCAAATCAACAAAAGGCTCACTCCAGATATTTGGTGGAGCAGGTACAAAGGGAGGAGGGGTTGTACCAGCAGGCAGTTTGTCTAGTTCCGGAGGAACTGGCTGTTCAGGGTATTCAGGCACTTGATCCTCATCGAAACGCACAGCTGTCCATTGCTCTCCAAAAAGCAAGGTGTCTCGTTTATCGCTCTCTGTTTCAATAATACGGGCAAAAGTTCGGAGCATCGGTTCACCAAAATCGAATCGCAGAGCAGAAGCCT
>ERZ1049444.2468-NODE-2468-length-12192-cov-28.294142_pt1 | contig 12192 bp, 13 predicted proteins | sample MGYA00383101_ERZ1049444 | MGnify/ENA primary metagenome ERZ1049444 (study PRJEB29581, sample SAMEA5548371) | metagenome | biome: marine; feature: coastal; material: water | depth 50 m | study: Short-term variability in the microbial, nano- and picoplankton...
TTGATAATTCTTCAATTATTTCAGCAATATCTGCAATATGTAAATCGCAAATTAAAGACTGTATTTTCTTGTCTGAATTATTAAATATAAAATTAGATAATTCAGAAAGGAATTGACTATTTATTTCTTTATTCTTGGACATTTTTTGTTAAAAAGATAAATTCATCTACATTTAATTGTTCGGCTCTTTTTTGTAGTAATATTTCTGTTTTAGAATTCAAGTTTAAATTAAAAGATTTTAAGGAATTTCTCAAAGTCTTTCTTTTCTGATTATATCCTGCTTTCACAATTTTAATAAATATTTTTTCATCACATCCGAGATTTTCTCTACCATTTCTCTTCATTTTTATGACTCCTGATTTTACTTTTGGAGGTGGGTCAAAATGATGACTATCTACTTCAAAACAATACTCAATATCATAAAACGCTTGTAATAAAACGCTTAGTATTCCTTTCTTTTTGCCTTTTATACTTGCAATTCTTTCAGCAACTTCCTTTTGAAACATTCCCACAACTTCTGTTACTTTATCTCTTTTTTCAAAAGCTTTAAATAATATCTGAGAAGAGATATTATAAGGGAAATTACCAATTATTGAGATATTATTTTGAAATGTATTTAGGTCTAATTTCAGAAAATCACCTTCAATTATTTTTAATTCAGGATAATGTAATCTTAAATAAAAAACAGATTCTTTATCAATTTCTATAACTTGTAAATTTTTAGTTTTATTAATCAAAAACTTAGTTAAAACTCCCATCCCTGGTCCAATTTCTAAAATTGTATTTTCTTTTATTGTTATCTGATCCACTATTTCTTCTGCAATTGATACGTCCTTTAGGAAATGTTGTCCAAGATGTTTTTTAGCTTTTACTTTTCTCATGAATTTTTTTTCAATCTCTTGAAAAGTTTTGAAGCAAATACAAATTCATGTAGTTCCTTATTTTCCGCATGAATTAATTCTTCTTTATTCCCTTCCCACCAAATTTCTCCATTATGAATAAAAGCAATATTATCTCCAATTTGCATTACCGAATTCATGTCATGAGTATTGACAATTGTAGTAATATTATATTCTTCTGTAATTTCTTTAATTAAATCATCAATAAGGATAGCTGTTTTTGGGTCTAAACCTGAATTTGGCTCATCACAAAGTAAATATCTCGGATTCATAGAAATTGATCTTGCAATAGCAACTCTTTTCACCATTCCTCCACTTAATGCAGATGGTAGTAAGTTATTTTGGTTTTCCAAATTCACTCTTTTTAAACAGAAATTTACCCTTTCTATTTTTTCTTCTTCTGTCTGATTTGTAAACATGGTAAGTGGGAACTTGATATTTTCTTCAACAGTCATATAGTCAAATAATGCTCCTCCTTGAAAAAGCATTCCTATTTCTTGTCTGATAAGTCGTTTCTCTTTTAATTTCATTTCATTAAAAATTCGGCCATCATAACTAATGATACCTTTGTCAAATGGATATAATCCGATTAATATTTTTAGTAGAGTTGTTTTTCCTGACCCACTTTCTCCAATAATCAGATTAGTTTTTCCTCTTTGAAAGTTAAATGAAACATCATTTAAAACTAGATTGTCTCCAAACTTCTTGTGTATGTTTTTTACTTCTATCAAAATGAGATGCCTGATAAAATTAAATCTGTAAGGATGTAATTAAAAATTAGAATTATAATACTACTATAAACTACAGCTTTAGTACTTGCTTTTCCTACATTAATAGCCCCTCCACTAGCGTGGTATCCGTAATATGCAGATACGGAAGTTATAATAAATGCAAAAACAACTGATTTAATTAATGAATAGGTTACGTAAAAAGGAATAAACTCATATTGAATTCCTAGAATAAATTGGGATGTAGGTACACCAACAGAAAGACCTCCTAGCCAACCTCCAATTATACCAATAGAGATGCTTAATATAATTAAGATTGGGAAGAAGATAACAGATACAAGTATTTTAGGTAAAATTAGGAATGAGGCAGAGTTTATTCCCATTATCTCTAGTGCATCAATTTGTTCAGTAACTCTCATTGTTCCAATCTCGGAAGTGATACTTGATCCTACTTTACCAGCTAATATTAGCCCTAACATTGTTGGGGCGAATTCTAAAATTACAGCATCTCTTGTTACTAATCCAATTGTATAATCTGGGAATAATGGACTTGATAAGTTAAAATATTGTTGAATAGCAACAACAGCTCCAATGAAAAAAGAAATTATGATGACAATACCTATTGAGCTCAGTATAATTTTCATTATTTCTAGATTAAATTGCTTTAGAAAAACAGAACGTTTTTCTGGACGACTCATTACTTTATTCATCATAATAAAGTAATCCCCTATGTTTTGTAATCCTTTTATCATTAGAGGCTAAAAATAAAAAATATTTTTTATAACATATCCGTTATAATGTTTGATATTTTATATAATTTTGAACTTATATGAAAACAATAACTCTTCCATCTATTTTATTTCTTTTTATTTTACTTTTTACTTCCTGTAAAACGTTTAAGAAGGACTGTAATGATTGTCCTAATTTTGGGACAAATTCTGTTAAGAACTCTGAAATGAATTCATAAAAGTTACTTTAGATTGATTCTAAATAGTTAGATTTGCGGAATGAAAAGATTATCGGAATTACAAGTAGGAGAAAAGGCTTTTGTTGAATCTATACAAGATGAGTTTGTAGAGCAACAGCTTTTAGAAATGGGTGTGACTCCAGGTCAATTGATTGAATTAGAAAGAAAATCTCCCTTTTCAGATCCTATAGCTGTTGTGGTATCTAATTTACTAATAAGTATTCGATTATCTGATGCAGATAATATCATAGTTAAAACTCAGAATGACTAAGAAGAATATTAAAGTTGCATTGGCTGGTAATCCTAATTCTGGAAAATCTACTTTATTTAACGCATTAACTGGACTAAATCAATCAGTTGGGAATTATCCAGGTATTACGGTAGATAAGAAACTCGGCAATTGTACATTAGATAGATCTACAAAAGCTCAGATTATTGATTTACCTGGAGCATATAGTTTATATTCAAAATCATTAGACGAGAAAGTAACACAACAGATACTTTGTAATAAAGAGAATAAAGATTATCCAGATGTAATTGTTGTTGTTGCAGATTCATCAAATTTACGAAAATCTCTTTTATTTTTATCTCAGATTATTGATTTGAAAAGAGAAGTCATCTTAGCTCTTAACATGCTTGATGTTTCTAGAAATATGGGTATTGTGATTGATATACTTCAGCTTGCAGATCAGTTAGGTATTAATGTGGTTGAGATAAACGCTAGAAAAAGAACAGGTATCAAAGAGTTAAAAGATGCTATTTTATCTGTTAGTTTTCCAAAGAAGGAAATTCTAGATATTAAAGAAATTTTCCCAGATATTATAGATCGAGCTAATATTATTAGAGAAAATAACAATAATTATGCTAGCTTTTTATCGCTTTGTAGACACTATATAGATAATAACTCAGCATCTAAGATTAAACTAGAGGTTCTTATAAAAGACGAGCAATTTATTCCAAGTAGATCGCAAGCTAAAGAAACAGTTAGGAGGTATAAAAGGATTGATAAAATACTTCATCAATGTATTGGAGAGAATAAAGCGTTAATTAAAAGAAATTTCACAAAAAAGATTGATGACTTATTATTACATCCAATATTAGGTTACACATGTTTCTTGTTAGTTTTATTCTTAATTTTTCAGGCAATTTTTTCATGGTCTCAGTTACCAATGGAGTGGATTGACAGTGGTTTTTCTTCTTTTTCCAGTTGGGTGGCAAACACCATGAATCCAGGGGTTTTAAATGATTTAGTTGTAAACGGTATTTTAGCAGGATTGGGAGGGATTATCATATTTATACCTCAAATTGCATTCTTATTTGCTTTTATTGCTTTTTTAGAAGATACCGGTTATATGGCAAGAGTTTCCTTTATTATGGATAAGATGTTAAGAGGTGTTGGCTTGAATGGAAGATCTATAATACCATTACTTAGTGGAGCGGCATGTGCAGTTCCAGCTATTATGTCTGCCAGAACTATTTCCTCATCTAAAGAAAGGCTGATTACTATTTTTGTTGTTCCACTAATGAGTTGTTCTGCTAGATTACCTGTTTACACATTAATTATCTCAATGATGATTCCTGAAACTGCAAGTTGGGGACCTTTTAATATACAAGGATTGGTGATGATGGCCTTTTATTTACTTGGGTTTATCGCAGCTCTTACTACGGCATTTATTATGAAATTTATTATGAAATCAAGAGAAAGAGGTTTTTATGTAATGGAAATGCCATCATATAAGATTCCGGATTATAAAACGGTACTATATACAATTATAGAAAAGGTTAAGGTGTTTTTGTTTGATGCGGGTAAGGTAATTATTGCTATTTCAATCATTTTATGGTTTCTATCTTCATATGCTCCTTCAGGGAAATTTGAACAAATTGAACAAGACTATGCTACAGTTGAAAATTCAGAAATTATTATTCCATCTAAGAAATTAGAAGTTTCTTATGCTGGTATAATTGGTAAAACAATAGAGCCAGTAATTAAGCCTCTAGGATTTGATTGGAGAATTGGGATTTCCTTAATAACATCTTTTGCTGCTCGTGAGGTGTTTGTAGGGACCATGTCAACTATTTATAGTGTTGGAGGAACGGATAATTATTCTATAAAAAATAAATTAAAATCTGCTAAGAATTTAGATACAGGAAAACCATTTTTCACAACTGCTGTTGGAGTCTCTTTAATGTTGTTTTATGCATTTGCAATGCAATGTATGACAACTATTGCAGTTGTTTTTAGAGAAACTAAAGGTTGGAAGTGGCCACTAATTCAACTTTTTTATATGACCGGACTTGCATACATATCTTCCTTTATTGCTTATAATTTATTAAGTTAATATCGTGGATTTATCCTCTTTTTTAACATCTGAAACCATCAAGAAAATTAATTCTTGGGAAGAAAAATTTAATGTAAAAATAATTGTGTGTTCTCCCTCAAAAAGTAGGTTAGGGGTTTTTATTCCAAAAAGGCATGATAATCATGTTATTAGAATCAATAATAATTTGAATAAATATGCATTTTTAATTACATTAATTCATGAGATTGCTCATGCGGTTATCTGGGAAAAATATGGTAGAAGAGTAAATCCTCATGGTGAAGAGTGGAAAGATCAATATAAAAAAATGATGCTTCCATTTCTAAATCCTGAATTTTTGCCTGAAGATGTTCTAAGATCTCTTTCAAATCATATGATTAATCCGAGAGCTTCTTCGGTTAGAGATTTGGAACTTAGTATGATTTTAAAGAAATATGATAAACATAAGAGTACTTTTATCAGTGAAATACATAATGGAGATGAGTTTTCTATTGATAACGGAAAGAGATTTGTAAGAATAGAGAAACTCCGAAAAAATTATCAATGTAAAGAGATTTCTACAGGGAAGTTATATCGTTTCTCTCCACTAGCAGAAGTCAAGTTAATATAAACTAATTTAGTATATTTGCTAACTGATGAAAAATAAAGAGAAATTTCATTTGTTACATTCTGTAAAAAGGGAAGTTTATTACAGTTACATCCGTATTATTCGTTTATTTTCTTATTTATTTAATAAAAATAACGAATATCAATTTTTATTTATATTAAGCCCTCCTTATGCTGGTTCAACAATGCTAAATCAACTAATTTCTTCTTCAGATAATGTTAGTTGTAATAATAACCTAGGAACCAGGGAAGGTCAATTACTGCCAGGAGTAAAACATTTTATGTTTCAAAAAGATAGGTGGAATGAAAATGTGCAATATCCTTGGGAAGAAGTAAGAAAAACATGGCTGAGATATTGGGATTATTCGAAGCCAGTTTTTTTAGATAAGAGCATTCCAAATATTATGAGAGTTGATGAAATTGAGAAAGTATTTTCACCTATAAAGTATATGTGTATGGTACGTAATCCGTACGCTCAAGTTGAAGGATTAATGAGAAGAAATAAGCAAGATGCAAAATCAGCAGCAGAATTTGCAATTAAATGTTTATATTATCAGAGTAAAAACAGAAAACGAGAAAACATTCTATTTTTTACTTACGAACAACTTTGTGATAATAGACAGGAGGTTTCTCGAAAAATGATTGAGTTTATTCCTGAACTTGCAGATCTTGATATGAATATAGATCTTACGTCACATAATTTTAAGAAGAAAGGTAAAATGAAAATGGCAAATCTGAATGATGAAAAAATTGCAAAAATATCAGAAACAGATTTTGAAATAATAAATTCAATTTTTGAGAAAGACAAAGATCTTTTAAAAGAATTTGGATATAAAATTATTAACAATGATAAATAATAATTACGCAGTAATAATGGCTGGAGGTATAGGAAGTAGATTTTGGCCAATAAGCACTTCAAAGATGCCTAAACAATTCTTAGATGTACTAGGAAATGGAGAAACTCTTTTGCAACAAACTTTTCGTAGATTGTCAAAAATTTGTCCTACTTCTCAGATATTAATAGTTACAAATACTGACTATAAAGACATCTGTAAAAATCAACTTCCTGATATAAAAGAGTCGAATATACTTTGCGAGCCAGCTAGGAGAAATACATCTCCATGTATCGCTTACGCTAGTTTCAAAATTCAGTCTGAAAATGCAAATGCAAATATTATTGTAGCTCCATCTGATCATATTATTACAAATGAAGATGAATTTACAAGAATTGTAAATGAATGTTTACAAGTTACTATAGAGGATGATTGTTTGATTACTCTAGGAATAAAACCAAATAGAGCGGAGACAGGTTATGGGTATATTCAGTATTCCAGCGAGAGTTCCAATTCCAATTCATTATTAAAAAAAGTTAAAACATTTACAGAAAAACCAGATTTGGAGCTTGCAAATCAGTTCTTAGAAAGCGGTGATTTCTTATGGAATTCAGGAATGTTTATTTGGTCTGTTAATTCTATTATTGCTTCTATTAAGAATCTTCTTCCTGAAATGCATGATGTGTTCTCAGAAGGAACTGAATTGTACAATACACCAGAAGAGATTTCATTTATTAATAGAGTATTTCCTACTTGCAGAAATATAAGTATTGATTACGGTATTATGGAAAAGAGCAACAATGTATTTGTCTATCCTTCTGACTTTGGTTGGTCTGACTTAGGAACTTGGGGTTCATTATCTGATCATATTAGTTTAGATAAGAAAGATAATACACTAATATCGAAACAAGTATTATTATATGATTCTGAAAATAATATTGTGAGAGTCCCAAAAGATAAAGCAGCGGTTATACAGGGGTTAGATGGATATATTATTGTAGACACAAAAGAGGCTTTGCTTATTTGTAAGAAAGAAGAAGAACAAAAGATAAAGCAATTTGTTGCAGATGTAAAATTTAATTTAGGAGATGAGTTTGTTTAGAATACTTATTCTATTGTGTATTACATTTCCGTCTTTTTCTCAAACAGATTTTGTAGATAGTGTATGGAATTTATCTGAAGAATATAATATCAGAGGAGAGAGAGATTCTTCTGTAGATGTTTTATTAGAAAATATTAAGATTCTAGAAAAATCGGATGAGAAAGATATTATTAAACTCTCTTCTATATATAATAAATTAGGATTGAAGTATCAGATATATGGGAATTGGGGAGAATCTGCGCTTGCTTATATAAGATCGATGGAGTTATTAGTAGATACTGACGAATATAATAAGCTTAAATCAGAGGTGTATCTCAATCTAGGTCTGCTTTATGTGAAAACAGGATCTTCATCATCTGAGTATTATTTAGAAATTGCTGAGGAGTTAGCTTTAGAAGAAAAGAATGATCCTGTTCTGTTTATATTGTATAAAGCAACAAATCAATTAAAAGAAGGGTTAAAATTAGCTAGAAAAACAAATAACAATCAATATTTATCAAATTATTATTATTTATTAGCTCGAGCAAATGACTCTGTATTATCATCTTTATATTTTGATTCTTGCAGATATGTTCTTCCAAAGCTTCCTGAAGCAAAACTCCAGAATTTTCAGTATCATGCTTATATTGTAGATTACTTTCTGAAGAATAATCAGTTAGATAGTGCTCTGTTTCATTGTAAAAAGGCGGAAGAAATATCTGCTTTAATAAATGATGATGAAGTGAATTGTCATTATTTAGGATGTTATGAAAGTTATTATTTGGCAAAGGAAGATTATAAGAATGTTTGGAAACATAGAAAAATGGCAGATTCTGTAGAAAGCAACTATCTCACTTCAAACACAAAGATTGTATTAGATTCAATTGATAAAAGAAGGGTTTTTGCTGAGAAAGATGAGAAGATAGTCATTTTCGAGAACAGACAAAGAGTATATTTAGTAGTTATAATATCTATTTTATTAATCCTTATTGTTATATATATTAGTAGCAGAAGAATTAACAAGAAGAATAAAGAACTACAAGAGTCTAATGAAAGTAGAGATAGATTATTTTCAATTATATCACATGATTTAAGAGGACTGGTTTCTTCTATCAAAGACTTGTCTAGGTCAGAAAGGAATATTGATAAAATAAGAAATGCTTCTAATTCTTTATTATTAGAATTTGACTCTTTACTTCATTGGTCAGCAAAGCATCTGGATAATTTAGAGTATAATCCCAAGATAATTGATGTTAATGAGAAAATAGATGAAATATTATCTTTATCCTCTTTTCAATCAAATTTAAAAAATATTGAAGTTGAGATATGTTTTAAAGAGGAATTTATAATTTATGCAGACGAGAATATGTTTAAGGTTATTTTAAGAAATATTATTAATAATGCAATTAAATATTCAAAACCTAAAAGCAAAATAAGCGTCATGGCTGTTGAAAATAATGGAATATTCTTATTGTCAATTCAAGATAGTGGATTTGGTTTTAGCCATAAATACACAAACAAAGGTCTAGGATTAGGGTTGGAATTATGTAAAGATTTTCTGAAAATTAATAATGGAGAACTAATAATAGAAAGTTCCACATCAGGAAGTGTTATCACTATATCATTTCCTATCGAAGAATCTAATTAAATAAATAATTTTTCACATCCGTTTGGTATGCTCTTGAAATAGGTATAGTATATCCTGATATTTTTAGAGAAGAAGTGGAAAACGTTGAAGCCCATTGTTTATTAATAATATAGGATCTATGAGTTTTTATAAAATCCTTTGGTAGTTTCTTGAATATTTCCTTTAAAGTGTAATGTGTTCTTGTTATCTGTTTCTCAGTATATATCTGGACATAGTCATTGTCTGCTTCAATAAACAGAATATCATTATATGATATTTTAATAAAATCAGAATGCCCTTTTTTTACAATAATATAATCTTCAAATTTTTTCTTATTTTGTATTCGATTTTTTGCTCTATCTATTGCAATATGTAGATCTATTTCTGATATTGGTTTTTCAATAAAATGTAATGGTTCAAACTGAAAACTATCTATTGCATATTTTGGAAAAGAACTCACAAAAACAATTAATGGTGGTTTTTCTAGCGAGTTGATTAGATCAAGACCACTCATTTCTTTCATTTCAATATCTGAGAATATTAAATCTATTTTATTTTCCTTCAGAAATTGTAATGCTAAAATTGGATTCGTAAAGGTTCTGATTAGTTGAATATCTTTATTCTCTTCAATCAGGATCCTTATGCAATCAAGATGATTAGGGTTGTCATCTACTAATATTGTTTTGATTTTCATTATGGATATTATAATTGGAAACAAATTTAATAATTACATATTAAAAAATAATATAAATCAAGTATTTTCCATTTACCGTATTTTTTTGTCGACTTACCGAAACAGTATTGTTTAGGTTTTTTTAATCTATTATTTTTGTGTCAATATAGGGGCAGCCGAAAACCTAATAGAGTAGGCGAATTTATAAATTATAATATTATGAAAAAATTAATGTCAATTTTCGCAGCGTGTTTATTTGTATTTGCTTTAACTTCTTGTGATGGTGGTGATGCAGCTTCAGCTGATTCAGCTGCTTCAGGATCAGAAGAAGCAGCTTCAGGAGAAGCAGCTTCAGAATAAGAAATTTACAGAATAAAGAAAGCCCGGTTTTAACCGGGTTTTTTTTTCTTATAGAATAACGTTAAAAAATAAAATATAATGGAAAAAATAAAAGAGATATTATCGAAACTAACCTTAAAACATTATATAGGAATAGCAGTTGTTGGTATAGGAGTATACTTTTTAACTGGAATATTGTTTTCCTCTTCATCAAAAGGAATTGAACTAATACCAAGAAACACAGTTGCTGTTGGTGTTGTAAGTGTAGGAGACATGATAGATAAAGCAGATATTCAAGATTTGTTGAAACTGGATCTAGATATTATTGAGGATCTCTTAGATACCTATGAAGACGCAATAGAAGAATCTGAGGATGAATCTGATTTAGCAGCGAGTATTTTGGAAGATCCTGAGAATATTGGAATAGATATTAATCAAGATATTTTTATTTATGCAGTTATTGAAGATATAGAAAAAGGGGAGTCATATTTATGCGTTTCAGGAGGAGTTGATGATAACGATAGATTGTTAGATATTCTTGAAGAAATAGAAGATCTTTCAGGCGGATTTAAAATAGATGAAGAAGATAATTATCATATAGCCCTTACACAAGGAAGTAGAGAGGTAATGGCATTTGCTTGGAATGATGATAAATTTTTATTTATTTCAAATCCTGAAAATTATAGTTGGAGTAAAAAAGAAATTAAAAATTTAGAAAATGAAGTAGAACGTTTATTTTCCTTAAAATCTAAGGAGAAACTAACTTCTATTAACAGTTTTGGTGACTTCTATGATAATAAAACAGATTTATGTGCTTGGGCTTCTGCTGAAGGAATGGATGAAGATTTGTTAGATGATATTGTTGATGAGATTGATGATGAAATCGGATTTGATCTTGAAGTTGAAGATTTGCAAGAATGTTCGGCTTCACTTTATTATAACTTTGGAGACGGAAATGTTAGTGTAAAAGCTGCATTATATGCTAGTGATGGAGTACAAGAGTTAATAGAAGAAAAAACAAATATTTCTACTTCTGAGTTTTCTTATGAGTTAACTATGAAATTTGATGATAGTGGAGACAATACTATTCATGTTATATTAAGATCATTATTAACTATTATTGATGAAGCAGGAGGTGTAGGTAATATGGAAAGAATGATGTATAATTTAGACAGAATGTTCTAATCTAAAAATAATAAATGCATGTAAGAGTTCAAAATATAAAACCAAAATATATGTCAGAGTTGGAAGTGTCCGGCTCTGACATTTATTTGCAAAATGAAATTATTTTTCAAAAAGGAAAGAAATATCTTTTAAAAGCAAATTCAGGGCATGGGAAATCTTCAATACTTAATTTTATTTATGATTGTAATAAAAATTATACTGGAAAAATTATTTTTGAAGGAAATGAAGATGATTCCATTATATCTGTAAGAAGAAAAAAATTATCTTATGTTTTTCAAGATTTTAAACTTTTTCCTAAATTAACTTTATGGGAGAATATTAAGATTAAGAATAATCTGACTAATTTTAAAACAGATGATCACATATTAATGATAATTGATAAGTTAGGATTGTCAGAAAAGAAAGATCAATTGGTAGAAACTCTTTCATTAGGTCAAAAACAAAGAGTTTCCATCATTCGATCGCTTTGCCAGCCTTTTGATTTACTACTTTTAGACGAACCTTTTAGTCATCTTGATGAAAGTAATATTGAAATACTCACCACTATAATCAATCAGGAGTTATTAAATCAGAAAGCTGGATTTATTATGACTACCTTAAATAATGAATACCTTTTTAAGTACGATAAAATTTTAAATCTGTAAAATATGATTTGGAAACTTCAGAAAAAGACTTTGCTTCCACTTCAAATTTTTGGTTATGGTATAACGCTATGTATCGGAATTACCATCGCATTGATTACACTAACAATCTATACTGATCTAAAACCCATCTTACAATCCGAATCAAATGTTTTTAATGATAATGCAGTAATTGTAAATAAAAAGATATCAATATTAAGTAATATAAATAAAGACAAGATTTATTTTACAAAAGAAGAGTTGAGAGATTTTGAAGATCAAGATTTTGTAAAAGAAATTGCAAAATTTAATAAAG